>WNGG01000535.1_pt1 | contig 55885 bp, 47 predicted proteins | sample 5400661 | NCBI WGS metagenome assembly WNGG01 (sample SAMN13153372, study PRJNA577476) | soil metagenome | isolation source: 100 cm soil or saprolite under Garry oak tree replicate 1 | place: USA:California | collected 2016-06-15 | reverse complement strand
CTCACTCGTATGGTATCGCCGATGCCATCTGCGAGTAATAATCCCAGCCCAACAGAGGATTTTACTGACCCTGAGACCAGTGTTCCAGCCTCTGTAATACCAAGATGCAGAGGATAATCTGCATGTTGTGCGAAGCGACGATATGCCTCAACTGCGGTGAGTACTGTGGAGGATTTCAGCGAAACTTTGATCTCATGGAAATCCATCTCTTCGCACCAGCTAATATATTCCAACGCCCTGGTGACCATACGTTCTGCAAGGTGCTCACGCGCTCTTCGGCGAGCCTCAGCCGGGTCGGTGCGCTCCAATACGCCATCATCACGGAGGCGTACCTGGATGCGTTGCATCTGTCCACGTTGATCCAATGCATCAATGGAACCGGAGTTGACACCGATGCGCATTGCGATGCCGCGCTCTTTACAGGCGGCCACAATCTGTTCAAGCGATTTACGACCGTTGATCAGGTTCCCTGGATTAATACGGACACAATCAATTCCCTGGCGTATGGCTTCCAAAGCCAACGAGTGCTTATAGTGAATATCAGCTACCAGCGGAATGTGGATACGCTTTTTGATCTCACCAATGGCGAGGGCATCCTCTTCTTCGGGCACGGCTACGCGCACTATTTCACAGCCAACCTCTTCCAGGCGATGAATTTGTGCCACTGTACTTTCTACATCGCGCGTGTATGTGGTAGTCATTGACTGGACTACAATGGGCGCCTCGCCACCAATAGCTACATTACCGACATGAATTTGCCGGGATTTCCGTCGCATAATTCGTTACTCCATTGATTTGCCTCTCTAAGGCAGTAAATTTTTCACATCGAAAAATGTGATCACGACCATCAGGGTGAGCAGCATGAGCATACCAGCAAAATTAATAAAGCCTTCGACTTCTGGTTTCAACCGCTTTCCGCCGCGTAACACTTCAATCAATACAAGTACGACGCGTCCGCCGTCCAGAGCGGGGAAAGGTAATATGTTTATTATTGCAAGGTTCAAGCTTAACACCGCTGTCAGGCTTAATAATGGCCACCAACCCTCACTTGGAACGCTCTGGGCAACTTCGCCTGTGATTCTCACTATACCGACAGGTCCTGCAAGTTGAAAGGGCAGAGAACCTGTAATCATCTGTCCAATAGCATGGAGAAAGTCAGCAGTCGTTTGAAAGGTATATTGTACACCTCTGATGGGAGCCTGCCAGAGGGGGATACTATCAAAAACAACCTTGCTACTGGCCTCAATGCCCATTGGTCCCTGGCCAGCAGGCGGATGCACGCGTACATTCACGGTAGTTGAGATGAGTTCTGTCGAACCTGAGCGCCGGACCTGCATGATGACTGGTACAGTAGCATGATGATTCTTATCGGCCTGAATCTCCGCGTTAACAACGGCCTGTAGATCAGAGAAAAATTTGACGGGCTGATTATTGGCGGAGACGATGGTATCACCAGGACGTATGCCAGCAATTTCAGCAGGAGAGCCAGGAACCACTTTGCCGATCTGCGGGAGGAGTTTTGGCTCGCCAAAGCCAAAGGCAAAGGTGAACAAGACCATTGCCAACAGAACGTTCATGGTGACACCGGCAACAAGCACGATGAGTCGCTTGCCCGCCGATTTTGCGGCAAAGCTCTGAGGGTCGTAGTGACCATTCTCGTCGTTGATATCTCCATTTTCACCAGGCATACGTACGAACCCGCCGATGGGAATGAAATTGAGTGAATAAATGGTGTGATTTGAGACAGGGGCACCTGGCGTGCTTACACCGCCACTGGTGCCGCTAAAGGGAGTTTGTTTCAGAGAATCAAAACTATCCTCTTCGCTCCGTATCCCTCCAAACCAGATCACTTCCCAACCTTTTCCATCGCGTTTCCGCAATCCCACAATGCGTGGTGGGAAGCCCACACCGAACTCTTCTACACGAATACCCGCCCACTTAGCCGTAATAAAGTGACCAAATTCATGCACAAGCACAAGTAACCCAAAGACAGGAATAGCCGCCAGCAAGTACCAGTTATTCATAACACTTCATATCCTTGATCATTTAGCGCGTATTTTGCTCCATATTTTTTCACGTGCTTTTCGGCGCGCCCAGGTAGTTGCCTCCAAAATCGTTGCGATATCTGGATGAGCAACAGATTGGTGCTCATCCATAACAGCTTCTATCAGTTCTGCAATATTTGAAAAGCCGATTTTACCGTCGAGGAAAAGGGCGACAGCCTCTTCGTCTGCTCCCACAAGAACACTGGGATAGGTACCCCCGCGCCTAGCCGCATCCAGTGCCAGGCGAAAACAAGGGAAGCGGGTGACATCGAGTGCTTCAAAATTGAGCCGGGCCACGTCCGGCCAGCGCAATTCGCGCACAAGTCCCGTCCCCGCTGTATTCAGCCTTGCAGGATAGCTCAAGGCATCAAGAATAGGGAGGTGCATACTTGGCAGACTTGCCTGCATCTTTAATGAACCATCAACAAACTCAACCATTGAGTGAATGATGCTCTCCGGATGGACTACTACATCTATGCGTTCGTACGGAATATCAAAGAGCCAGTGGGCCTCAAGTACCTCCAGGCCTTTATTCATGAGCGTTGCAGAGTCTATGGTGATCTTTGGTCCCATACGCCAGGTGGGATGTGCTAGCGCTTGTTCAACTGTAACCGAATTGATCTGTTCAAGCGTGGCAAGACGGAATGGTCCGCCAGATGCGGTGAGAAGTAAGCGGTTGACTTCGTTCGTTTGCTCACCACGGAGGCATTGCCAGATAGCGCTATGCTCGCTGTCCACCGGTAGAATGGGGATACCCGCACGCCTGGCTTCCTGCGTGACAAGGTGACCTGCCATAACCAGTGTCTCTTTATTCGCCAGGGCGATAGTTTTCCCGGTACGGATTGCGGCCAGCGTTGGCTCAAGTCCCACCAGCCCAGAGGTGGCAGCGACAACAATATCTGCTTCTGGATGCGTCGCTACCTCAAACAGTCCCTGTTCGCCAAGCACAACATTGGGCAAGGCCGTGCGCGCCGCTTCTTCTATTTCTGATGTACCGGCAAAACAGGCCACCAGTGAAGGACGAAACTCCTGCACCTGTTGCGCCAGCAGAGAAATATTGCTGCGCGCAGCCAGAGCTACAAGACGAAAATGTTCGGGGAAACTGCGCACTACATCCAGCGTCTGCTGGCCAATCGAACCAGTACTACCGAGTAATGCAATACGTCTAGGAATTTGAGCCATATATCTCTTCTATCTACAGGTACAAGTCGAATACAATGTATATCACCATCGCTCCTTTGCGGATGCCCCCGTCATGCATACGGGGGAGGAAACAAAGACGCCCGCAGGCGAGCATTCTTTGGCGTGTATCCCCTTGCGGGGGAAGGCGAGAAGTGCGGTCCCGTCTTCTTTGCCAGAGATGGCTGGCACCCTTTCCCGCACAAAGTAATGGTGGCCTCGTCGAGGTTATAGAGCGGTTTGACGTTGACAGCACTGGGTAGACCCCGTTTCCCTGTTTAACCATCAACCGTAGCGGTCAGAACTGGCCTCGCATTCTGACGTACCTATTTCGCTCCTAACGTAGCCCGATAGTTCTTCCCGCCCCAAGGGGCATTCTAGGAAGTTCCCTGGCTGGGACTGGTCAAGTCCAGGGCTTGTGAGAGACGGGCAGAAGCCACCCCACTCACAAGCCCCCTGCCTTCTGGCGAGGGTACTTGACGAATGGTCAGAGAATAATTTCCAGAATATTCGTACTATCTCTAATGCATTTTATGTGGCATTACGTAGGCCTGTTTAGTTTGGATGATAGGCCATTTCAGGTCTGACAAAAACGCTTACCCCTATTATACCACGGTTCAGCAGGTTACTGACCTGAGGTGTCCATTTCTGGTTGCATATGAGGAGCATGCTGTTGACGGCAGCATGCTCCTCATATGCAACCATGAACTATTTTCCCACGAACTGAGAGAATACATAGACCACGATGACAACAAACAATAAGCTGTCTATGCGATCAAGTAACCCGCCGTGACCGGGCATAATGGTGCCACTATCTTTGACGTTGGTCTGCCGTTTGATCAGGGACTCCGATAGATCACCAAAGATGGCTGCGACGCCAATTAAAATGCCCAGGATGATCGCCAGATACCAGGGAACGCCTAATGGAATGACTGTAATGAGCAATGCGGCGGCAATTGAGAGTACAAAGCCACCAATGGCGCCTTCCCATGTTTTAGCCGGGCTAATACGTGGGGCAAGTTTATGCCTGCCAAAATAGTGCCCAGTGAAAAAAGCGGCAGAGTCAAAACCCCAGACGCCCAGCAAAACGAGGAGTACCCACCATGCTCCCTGTGGTAAATAAAACCAGGTACCGCCCGGACCGGGGATCGTTCCTGCCTGGCTACCACGCAATAAGAGAAAAAAACTCATGGGCCAGCCCAGATAAATAGAAAAGGACAGGGTAAGCGCCCAGTCAACCAGCGCACCTTCAAGTTTTTTACGGAAAAAGAGCCAGGGAAGAGAGACCAGCACGGCTGCTCCAAGGCCTATTTCCAGTAACAGGAGACGTTCTTCCTGAAACATAGCAGCGAAGAGGAAAAGCATGCTGAGTCCAACACTCACGACAATGAGCGGATGGTGCCCCGAATGGAGCATCATGTTATGAAGTTCAATGGTCCCTAATAAGACCACGAGTAACGTGGCAGCAAATCCCAACCAACCACCAAACCAGACAAAAACAAGCACAATGGGGATGGCAACGATGGCAGTAAGCCAACGTTGCCCAACAGAAATGCGCCATTGTCTGTTGGCCTTTTTTGGTGCGCCGGGTTGTCTATCTTCTTCAGTTGCGCCTTGCACGCACTATTCTCCCTGTGCGACAGTGGTCGGAGAAACGGTGATGCGGCCAAAACGTCGTTGCCGTAGATGGTAGCTTTTTATAGCTTCACGTAAATCTTCTCGCCCAAAATCAGGCCACAGGGTTGGTACCGCATAGTACTCACTGTAGGCCGATTGCCATAGCAGGAAGTTGCTGACACGCATTTCCCCTGCTGTGCGAATAACCATATCCGGGTCTGGCAGATCGCGTGTATACAGGTAGGAACTGATCAGTTCTTCAGTTATGGTATCCGGGTTACGTCCATCAGCGATAATCTGACGAATGGCATCTACCAGTTCAGCGCGTCCACCATAATTAAAACAAACGTTAAGGCCGATGCGGGTATTGTTGCGAGTCAGCTCAACGGAGTCCCGTACAGCTTTTTGAATATCAAGAGAGAGGTCCTGTAAACGTCCAAGATGGCGCAGGCGCACCCCGTCGCGGTGCAATTTCTCCAAATCCGAGCGGATTGTCTCCCAGAAGAGACGCATAAGGCCGTCAACTTCTGCACGTGGGCGTCCCCAGTTCTCGGTTGAAAAGGCATACACGCTGAGCATTTCAATGTTTTCATCGGCAGCACACTCCACGACACGGCGTAACGCGCCCACCCCGGCTTTATGGCCAGCCAGGCGGGGTAAGTGCCGTTTGGTCGCCCAGCGGCCATTACCATCCATGATAATGGCAAGGTGACGCAATGAACGTGGTGTTTGCCCTGATGTCGGCATCGTCTTTGCCATAGTCTGCGACTGCACATCTCTTTTCCCCTGTGAAGAGGAGAAGAGGTCTTGAATCCTGGTCAAATTTAGACCTCCAGAATCTCCAGTTCCTTGGATTTCCCGACCTTATCCATCTCATCGATGTAACGATCGGTAAGCTTTTGCAGCCGTTCGGAGCTGCGTTTAAGCTCATCTTCGGAAATTTCCTTCTTTTTTTCACGATCACGTAACTTGTCTTGCGCGTCCCGGCGAACGTTGCGAATTGCGACTTTATGCTCATCTAACTTCTTATGGAGAGTTTTCACCATCTCGCGGCGGCGTTCCTCGTTCAAGGGAGGAATATTGAGGCGAATAACCTGTCCATCGTTATTTGGGTTAATACCAAGGTCAGATTTCTGAATAGCCTTTTCAATATCGGTTAACAGTTTCCGCTCATACGGCTGAATTACAATCAGACGCGCTTCTGGAACAGAAATCTGAGAAACCTGGTTGATCGGCGTTGGCGCCCCGTAGTAATCGATCTGGATTCGCTCCACTAAGGATGCACTGGCTCGACCAGTGCGAATAGAGGACAAATCCTGTCGCAGGGCCTCCACTGCCTTTTGCATACGTCTTTCTGCATCCTCGAAAATATCAGCTGCCATTGCAATGCTCCCTTGTAGGGACACTCTACACAAGTGCCCGGCCAGTAATCCGAGCGACGCTAAGGCCGCTCCTACCGTACGTCCCAGAGAGGCTCCTCCATATCATGGACAAGAGAACCCCGCTTTTCGCCACGCAAAATGGCTTCCAAAGCACCTTCCTGGTTGAGATTAAAAACCACAATAGGGAGGTGATTATCTTTGCATAGTGAAAGAGCGGTACTATCCATAACTTTCAGCCCCATATTCAGAGCCCGCATATAGCTCAATTCCTCGAACTTGCGAGCTTTCGGGTTACGCATGGGATCATCGTCATAGACGCCATCCACTTTCGTTGCTTTCAGTAAAACTTGAGCATTCAGTTCGACTCCACGCAGAGCTGCAGCAGTATCAGTGGTAAAAAATGGGTTGCCGCTACCCGCGGCCAGAATTACTACACGCCCCTGTTCCAGGTGACGCACAGCACGCCGGCGAATAAACGGCTCTGCCACTGGCGGCATTTCGATAGCTGTCTGAACTCTCGTGACCATGCCCAACTTTTCCATCGCATCCTGCATTGCCAGCGAGTTCATAACGGTCGCCAGCATACCCATGTAATCGGCAGTAGCGCGATCAATACCTGTCGCAGCGGCGTCCGCACCTCGCCAGATATTGCCGCCGCCAATTACAAGTGCGACCTCTACACCCAGGTCATGCACACGCTTGATTTCGGTCGCGATGCGGCGAACTGTCTCGGCATCTATACCAAAACCAACGTTTTGCGAGCATAAGGCCTCGCCACTCAATTTGAGCAGGATACGATGATACGTAAGGGATGAAGTCTCTTGAGACATTGTTTCTTGTACTCCCATGCGACACAGCTTTTCGGGTACGCCTTTGAGGTCCAGCGGACCTCGACGGAAGTCCTGCGACTTCCGTCGAGGTCCCTACTTACCCAGTTCAAAGCGACTGAAGCGCCGCAGGACTATATTCTCGCCAGTTTCAGCAATCACCCTACGTACAAGGTCACCGACGACGACTGTATCATCTTTGACCCAGGGTTGCATCATCAATACCTGCTCACCCAGGTTCTTTTTCAGCTTTTTGCTAATGACCTCCTCTTGCTTCTCTGCGGGAACTCGCTCCATAGAAGGGTCCTCTGCAATTTCCCTTCTGGCCTGTTCAATGACCTCAGGCGGAACATTTTCATAATTGATATACCTGGGGACAGGATGCGCCCCAGCAATCTGCAGCGCCAACTCGCTCGCAAGTTTGCGGAAGGCTTCGCTGCGTGCCACAAAGTCTGTGCTGCAATTCAGCTCCAGCAAGACGCCTACGCTGTGGTTGTGGTGGATATAAGAAAAGATACCGCCCTGTTTCGTTTCACGATCAGCCACTTGCATCTTTTCTGCTTTCCTATCGCGCTTCGCATCAATGATCTTGAGCGCCTCATCCCAGTTCGCAGCGTCGGTCAAAGCGTTTTTACAATCAGCAAATGTTGCGCCAGTTTCCTCGCGCAACTTTTTTACATCTGCCGCCACGTAGTTCATAACGTTTCTTCATCTCCTCAGTCTTACTTTTGTATTCTACTCAGATGGTAGTTAGAAGTACAGTTACCTCTGTCCATTTTTTGGGGTTCCGAGTGCTTGACAAGTATACATTATTCTGCATGTATTACTCCAGGCTCGATTCCAGCCGAAGGCGATATGCCACGTACAGTAAGAAGCGGGAGGCAGGAGGACCGGCGTGAAATTCCTCTTCACCGGATCCACCCCTGACCTCCCGCCAGCAAAATTCTTTTTTTAGAATGCCTCTTCTGCAACGAGTTCAGTTTCAGCAGGTGGAGGGGTCTCAGCTTTTGCGGCCTCAATTGGCAAAGCAGGTGGAGCCGCTGAAAGTTCAGCTTCACTCACTTCAGGTGCAAGCGTCTCTGACGACTCGCTTTCAATTTCTTGCGGTTCGCTATCCTTCTGGCGGGCCTCCAGTTCGCGACGTCCCTCAACGACTGCATCGGCGATCTTAGCACAGAGCAAACGAACGGCGCGAATAGCGTCGTCATTAGCGGGAATAGGATAATCCATCTCATCGGGGTCGCAGTTCGTGTCAGCAAGAGCAATGATGGGGATTTCCAGGCGACGAGCCTCTAAAACTGCCGTGCGCTCTTTGCGTGTATCAACGATAAAGAGTGCACTCGGCAGGCGTCGCATATCCTTTATACCGCCAAGGATGCGCTCCAGCCGATTCATATCGTCCTGCAAACGCTGTACTTCTTTTTTAGGTAATCGCTCGAAATCACCGCGTTCTTTGCGAGCCTCAAGGTCACGCAGATATTTGATACGCAATTGAATCGTCTGGAAGTTGGTGAGCATTCCACCAAGCCAGCGCTGATTCACATAGTACATTCCGCAGCGCCTGGCTTCTTCCGCTACAGCTTCCTGTGCTTGCTTCTTGGTGCCAACAAAGAGGATAGTTTCGCCGTTGGCCGCAAGTTGTTCGACAAATTTGTAGGCGTCATTGAGGCGCGTAACCGTCTGTTGCAAGTCGATGATATGGATGCCATTGCGATCCATAAAAATGAAGGGCTGCATTTTGGGGTTCCAGCGACGGGTCTGATGTCCGAAGTGTACGCCCGCTTCCAGAAGCTGCTTCATTGAGATAATATTTGCCAAAAAATGGATCCTCCCTTATTGATCCTCCGCTCTCTTCTCCATCAACGCAAATTGCAGTATCCTCACAATTTGTAGTATCCTTAAGATTAAACCAAAGGGCACCAGGGTTTCCGCTGTTAAGAGAGCGTGTGTACTTAGCATGTGATTACTATAAATCACACATATGCGGGAGATTCTTGCCTCCCGCTAACTCAGTAGTATAGCATATAGCGTGCCAATAAGCAAGAAAATTTTGAAGATGTGAAGCACACACACATGGTTTATGACGATGGAAATACAGTGATGTCAGTGATTATTGAGGCACAGCAGGTAAAGAAAATCTATCGCATGGGACAACAGCGCGTAGAAGCGCTTAATGGAATTGATATGGCAGTTGAAGCGGGTGAGATGGTGGCTATTATGGGGCCGAGCGGCTGCGGCAAAACGACGTTGTTGAACTGCCTTTCGGGTTTGGATACCATCGACGAGGGTACCATTTTTATCCAGGGGGACAACCTGCGTGAGTTGAGCGATAACGAACGAACTGCCTACCGCGCAAGACACATGGGCTTTATCTTCCAGGACTTCAACCTCCTGCCGGTCCTTTCTGCCGTGGAAAACGTAGAACTTCCGCTGCTGATCTCTCGGGTGCCGGGCAGCAAGGCACGCAAACGCGCCCTGGAGATGTTAAATCGAGTAGGACTGGCCGACCGAGCCAGGCATCGTCCAGCCGAACTTTCAGGGGGACAGCGACAGCGAGTGACAATTGCGCGCGCCTTGACGAACGACCCTGCTATAGTTTGGGCAGACGAGCCGACGGGAAATCTCGATAGCGAAAACGCGCAGGATATATTAGATCTGCTCTGCCTGCTCAACCGCGAGAACGGGCAGACGTTCGTGCTTGTGACTCACGCGTTGGAGGTGGGGAAACTAGCGAACCGCATTATTACCATGCGCGATGGACAGATTGTATCAAGCGACAAATAACGAAACGGGAGAAGGCGCAAGGTTTTGCAGCGCCTCCTCCTAAAACAGCTGATTACTCACAGCATGTCACTGGGCCAGTTCATAGCCTTTAGATCCAGTACGGACCATGTTGCGTACGACATCCTTGAGGTGTGACGACGAGAGACCGTACAGTTCTTTAAGGATCGAAGGAGCGCCATGCTCAATCGGTTTATCGGGACAACCGATAACCCTTACATCAATGTCATGTATGCCTTTGCTTTCTAAAAGCTCTAACACGGTACTGCCAAAGCCACCGGCAACAACATGATCTTCTATAGTTACCAGTCGGCGCGTTCCTTGCGCCAGACGAATTATCATTTCCGCGTCAAGCGGCTTGGCCCAACGGGCATTGACGACCGCCACAGCAATACCCTCTTCCGCCAGTTCCTTTGCTGCCAGCTCCGCCTGGGCAACAGTTGATCCATAAGCAAGAATGGCACAATCCTGCTGCTCAGCCTGTTCAAGGGTAGAAGGGCTCAACAGTTCTGCTTTGCCAATCTCCAGTGCATAAAGTTCTGAGTCGAGAGCAACACCGACGCCCTTTCCCCGTGGATAGCGCAGACTGACAGGCCCATCCATGTAGATGGCAGTGTAGAGCATATGGCGCAGTTCATTTTCGTTTTTGGGAGCCATAACCTTCATATTTGGGATCAAGCGCATAAATCCTATGTCGAATGCCCCATGTTGAGTAGGCCCATCCTCGCCAACAATACCTGCTCGATCCATGGCAAAAACAACATGCAAATTTTGCATACAGACATCATGAATTATCTGGTCGTAGGCTCGCTGCATGAACGTCGAATAGATGGCAACAACAGGGCGCATATTGCCCGCTGCTAGCCCAGCAGCAAAGGTGACAGCATGCTGTTCCGCGATCCCAACATCGAAATACCTTTCTGGGAAGCGCTGGTGCATCTTTTTAAGACCTGTACCCTCCGCCATCGCCGCAGTTATACCAACAATTGACATATCCTTCTCCGCCAATTCCACTAATGTATTGGCAAAAATCTCGGTGTAGGTTGGTGGATCAGCTGCGTTTTTCTTGATGGTACCTGTAGAAACATCATATGCGCCAGGACCATGCCACTTTGTCGAGTCTTTTTCCGCAAACTCCCAGCCTTTGCCCTTCTTTGTGACGACCTGAACCATTACAGGTCCTTCAATCTGTTTGATATTCTCAAAAACATCCAGCATGAGTGGCAGATCATGTCCATCAAACGGGCCAAAAAACTTGAATCCAAGTTCTTCAAAAATCATGCCGCTCTTGCTATGTAAAACGATATTTTTGAGGCTTATCTCGGCTCGCCCGGCAGCTTCCCTGGCTTTGTCTCCCAGCACCGGAAGTTTCTCAATTGATCCCTTGGCCATATCACGCATGCGTTGGTAACTCTTGAGAGTCTGTACATGACGAAGTTTACCAAGATAATGATGGAGAGCACCAACGTTATCGGAGATCGATTTTTCATTGTCGTTAAGAACAACGATGAGGTTTTTCTTCAAACTGCCGGCATTATTGATCGCCTCCAGGGCCATGCCTCCGGTCAAGGCGCCATCACCAATGATGGCAACCACTTTGAAATGCTCCCCCTGAAGGTCACGTGCCACTGCTAAACCGAGGGCAGCTGAGATGGATGTGCTGGCGTGGCTGGCACCAAAAACGTCATAAGAGCTTTCTTCGCGACGGAGATAGCCTGAGAGGCCACCGAACTGGCGAATAGTATGAAAACGATCACGACGACCTGTCAAAAGTTTATGTACATATGCCTGATGTCCAATATCCCACACTAGCAAATCTTTTGGGGTATCGAAGACATAGTGTAGTGCCATTGTTAATTCAACGACGCCCAGGTTAGGGGCCAAATGACCACCCTTCACCGAAACTTTTTCAATAATTTCGTGCCGGATTTCTTCTGCCAGCTGCTCCATTTGCGCAGTTGTCAAGGTGCGCAACTGTTGTGGGCTATCAATGCTGTCGAGTATTCTCGTCAACGGTTTCCTCCAATACTACATTTCGGTTCCCTACTGTGCCCGGAAAGACACCAGGCGACCAGTGGAAACCAATCAATACTATCATAAGTATACAAATATGACGCTGAAAAAGATGATAAAGGGTCTGAATAATAACTCACATCGTATTATACGGACATTTGTGTAGCATCGCAAACACCTCAAACTAAAATTCATGCACATGAGGGCTTGACGCCCTCTCAACCGTCTTTACAGGCCGACCTACATGATAAATTTCCTTCTTGACAGTTTTAAGCATTCTTTCTATTATGATGAGGTAGATACCATGCTCAAATCAGGCAGGTATCCCAGGCTGAAATAGATGAACGTTTTTAATGTGTAGAAAAAGCACGATCACAGGAGGTCCCAGCCTGTGTATTGTGGCTGGGTATGCCCAGGAACAGTGGCATACATAACGAAAGGAGGAGCGGTGCCTCCCTGTCCGAATACGAGATAAAGACGTCTGGGGAGTAGTTGAAGCCAGATTTCAACTATAGTGCGCCGTGGAGTTGGTCAATGACAAGAAAAGAGAGCGAGAAAGACTCAGAGCGAACTCATTACTATTCCCAGTTTTGGCTTGATGTGGCCGCGGGGCGCAAGATAATAGGTGCGCCCAAGGCAAATGACGAAATAGACACGTATGAACAAGAGTTGGAGCCTGCAATACTGCGTAAGCCTGGGCGCAATAGCAGTGCAGCTATCTCTCACGATTACGAAGAAACCATTGTACACCCTGAGGTCGAGCCTGAATTCGATGCCGACGAGTACGCAGAACCTGAATTCGATGATTTGGACCTGGAAAACGAAGTAGAGGATGAGGAAATTCCGAATATTGTTGTGGATGAGGCTGAAATCCCTGAAATGGATTTTGCTTCCAGCGACGAGCTTTTAGAAGATGAAGTTCCTTTAGAAGACGTTGAAGTAGAAGACGTTGAAGAAGAGGATTTCCTTGAAGATCTGGACGAGGATGAGGATGAGGATGAGGACGACTTGAACTGGAATGCCGGACGAGGAAAGAAGAAACCTAAACCCAGAGGAGTATCGGCCAAGATACCTCCCAAGTTACCTCCAAAGAAGACGGGTAAGCGCGAACCGCGACGAGGTTTTTAAGCACAGAAGAGCAGGTTCTTCAACAGCAGCCATGACTGCTGTTGAAGAACCTGCTTTTCATTAAAGCCTGGAGGAGATTACGGGTAGATACCGCGAACCTGAGTTGCTTCTGCTACACGAGAGATAGCTAACATGCTGGCCGCGAGGCGCATGTTACAGGCATACTGATCGGCCTTCTCGGCTACAGCAGCAAAAGCGCGGTTCATGATTACTTCGAGCTTCTGTGTAATCTCTTCAACGCTCCAGAAGAAGCTTTGAAGATCTTGTACCCACTCAAAGTAACTGACGGTGACACCCCCAGCATTCGCCAGGATATCAGGGATAACTACAACGTTCTTCTTCAAGAGGATGTCGTCCGCTTCAGGAGTGGTTGGACCATTGGCGGCTTCGGCAACGATACGAGCAAGGACACGGTCAGCGTTAGCCGCAGTGATTACCCCTTCAGTCGCCGCAGGGATAAGTATGTCGCAAGGAACTTCTAGCACTTCGTGCGCGCCTATCGACTGGGCGCGAGGGAAGCCTACAACACTACCCCGTTCCTGCTTGTGGCGCAGGACAGAAGATGGATCAAGGCCAGACTCGTTATAGATACCACCACGAGTGTCGCTCACGGCTACAATTTTGCATCCCTCGTTATGGAAAAGCCGAGCGGCGATAGAGCCAGCATTACCGAAGCCCTGGATACTGACATGTGCTCCCTGCAAGGGCATTCCGATGCGCTTGGCGGCCTGGCGGGTAACGAATAATACACCTGTAGCGGTAGCATCATTGCGTCCTTCACTCCCACCAATGGAAAGCGGCTTGCCAGTCACCACAGCGGGACTGGAGAAACCCTCATGCATGGAGTAGGTATCCATGATCCAGGCCATCACTTGAGAGTTTGTATTGACGTCAGGAGCAGGGATATCGCTACGGGGCCCAATAATGATAGATATCTCAGTTGCATAGCGGCGAGTCAGGCGCTCCAACTCCGCCGGGCTCATTGTTTTGGGATCGCAGATGACGCCACCTTTGGCGCCGCCAAAGGGGATACCAACGACGGCAGTTTTCCAGGACATCCACATTGCCAATGCCTTGACCTCATCGAGTGTCACATCTGGACCGTAACGGATACCGCCCTTTGCTGGGCCGCGATTGACGTTGTGTTGAACACGATAGCCGGTAAATGTTTTGATACGGCCGTTGTCTAAACGGACTGGGAAATTGACAGTAAGTTCCCGTTTGGGCTCTCGCAGTATTTCCCGCATATCCTCTGAGAGGTTAAGCTTGTCAGCGGCTAACTCAAACTGCTGAACTGCCATGTGGAAGGGATTTAGTGTAGTCCTCATTGACTATAAAGCCTCCTTACTTTTCTGTTATCAAGTGTAAATGAACACCTATTCCTATTGTAACACTACGTGATGTAAACGAACACACAGTGTTTGAATGAAATACCTCAGTTCAATCGTATCATTTGGACCGTTAAGTGGCTCACCGAATTCCATCAATAATTTCGTGATCAGCACTCTGCTCCCGCAATCGTACTTCGACATGTTTCGTCTCTCCTGTGGTCTGTTTGCGTGTACTGGTTCTGCTGTTGAGTCTTGAATGGGAGTTGTCATCGCCTCTTTTTGCTGTTTAGATGACGTTGCTGTATTCTTCGGAGGAGACGTGAGTTGCTCTGTGGAAACGAAGATGGTGCAGGCCTTCATCAGTGCGGGAGGCGTTTTCGCTTCTCCAATACCGATTACGAGGCACCCGGCTCGGCGTAGCCGCAGGACCAAAGGAGTGTAATCGCTGTCGCTAGTAACAATGCAAAAGTGGGTAATGTGGTCGTGATAGAACAGATCCATGGTATCTACAGCCAACGCAATATCAGTAGCATTTTTGCCGGGTGCCGTTTGCCCATGATGCCGTTCTTCAAGCCCATAGCGTTGCGTAATGTCTCGCCAACGCTGCATCGTAAGCAATGACCAATTTCCATACACTCGTCGAATGGTGACGCTCCCAAATTTTCCCGCTTCGACGAGCACCTGAGCGATCAGAGCGATGTCAGCTGAGCTATTGTCACCATCGATGAGCAGGGCCACCGGAGCTACAAAGGAAATGCGCAGCGATGTGAGCAAGAGGCGTATACCCCGCGACAGCAACCAGCGACCACCAGATCGTAGATCATTGTCGAGCTGTGTATATGAGAAAGTGTCACTCACTCTTTTTCCTTATACCCTGACAGATGAGTACAAGGCCCCTTTTCAGGCTGATGGAGCCTCGTCCAATTGCGCTTTCAAGAGTTTTTGAACGATTTCGGCCTTTGCCTGGCCGCGCGTTTGTTTCATGACCTGGCCTACCAGAAATTGCAAGGCGTTGGTCTTGCCAGCACGGTAGTCATTAACAGACTTGGGATTATTCGTTATAACCCCCTCTATTATCCGATTGAGCTCACCTTGATCGCTGATTGGCGGCTTCAGGCCTCTCTTTTCGACAATTGCTTCTGGCGAAATGCCCGTAGCAAAGGCTTCGTCCAACACCTCCTTGGCTTGTGTACCATTGATGCGCTCTTTATCGAGCAGATCAAGCAAATTTACCAGGGCAGCGGGTGTAAGAGGACAGGATTGTATTGAAATGGCGTTTGCCTTCAGCAAGCGGACGACCTCACTCAGCAGCCAGTTGCTGGCAACTTTTGCGCGTGCCTTTCTGTCGTTCACGTGTGAAGCTGCCATAACCTGCTCAAAGTAATCGCCGAGAGCTTTTTCTTCTGTCAATACATTGGCATCTTGCGCCGAAAGGCCGAATTCAGACTGGTACCGAATTCGGCGAGCATCCGGTAATTCCGGCAGTTTTGCTCGCAACTCTTCAACCCAGGTTCTACTGATCAAAAGCGGAGGCAGGTCTGGCTCCGGAAAGTAGCGATAGTCATGCGCCTGCTCTTTGCTGCGCTGTGACACAGTGATGCCCTTCGTTTCTACCCAACCGCGCGTCTCTTGATGAATGGTCTCGCCGGCACGCGCCATGGCTATTTGCCGCTGCACCTCGTATTCCAACGCACGCTCCACAGAACGGAAACTATTCATGTTTTTGATCTCGGTCTTAACGCCAAGCTTTTGCTCTCCTCGCGGACGAATAGAGATGTTAGCATCACAACGAAGGCTTCCCTCTTCCATACGTCCTGAAGATACACCGAGGTAAACCAATATCTCGCGTAATTTCTGCATATAGAGCCGAGCCTCTTCGGGGGAACGCATATCTGGCTCGCTGACAATCTCCATAAGCGGCGTACCGGAGCGATTGACGTCGATGAGGCTATAGCCATCGTGGTGGAGGAGACGGGCGGTATCTTCTTCCAGGTGAACACGAGTGATACCGATCTTGCGCGTCTGACCATGGTGTTCAATGGTCAGATATCCATTCTTGCTGAGCGGTATGTCGTATTGTGAGATTTGATAGCCCTTCATCAAATCAGGATAAGGATAATTCTTGCGGTCGAACTTTGAGTACTCTGGAATAGTACAGTTAAGGGCAAGGGCTGTCATGATGGTATAGTCGATAGCTTGCCGATTAATGATTGGCAGTACACCAGGCATGCCCATACAAACAGGGCAGACGTGAGTATTCGGCGCATCGTTCGCGTAGTTTGTGCTGCACGAACAGAACATTTTACTTTTTGTCAGAAGTTGTGAGTGCACTTCCAGACCTATAACTACTTCGTAATCCGTTGATGTGTGGGTTTCTTGTGTTCCTGCTGTCATGCTACTTTCCTCGTCTAATTTTTCTATCTTTGACACCTGTATTACTTTGTAGTTTTCATGTAAGTCTAGACCTTTCTGTGTTTTTCGTCAATGGGTCGTATTGCGTCATGTAAAACTACCCCAACGGTACCATTTTCCACCCATTTTTCACCATATACTGTTGCCTAAAAACAGCTTGAAACCAACAGTATATGCAAAAAACAGAAGCTATTTCACTTTCTTCCGCCGAGACGTCTTCTTCAAATTAATACTCGTTACCGGCGAAAATGCCGTATGTTCCTTCAGCGCCTCAGTACTGCCAAAATCTTTCAGGTAAGTCTCCGTCACCTGCACCAGGGTGTCACGGCATCTCGAAATGGTGATCGTTCGATAGTTGGTATGCAGAGGTCAGGCAGGAACAAGTCGTGAGGTCCCCTGATAGCTTTTGCTTACTGCAAGAACCCTGGCAGGGTAGCCCCGTCTTCCGTATTCAGGAAGTTGCCACACCAAGCAAGCAGGCGACTGACACGCACCGCATTCTCGGGTGCCTTGTAGCCACGCATGGTGCGATAGCGTTCTTTAATCCACCAGCCGATGGCACGCTCACAGGCATTGTTGGTGCCATCGAGCGTTTCCCCCTTGGGGTCCTTTCCAGGTGCGGTAGCGCGTCAAGCGATGCCAGAGATTCCAGCGGTCGAGAAATAAGAGTCGTAGACGATACGCCAAACTCTGGTGCTCTCCTTCTCGCGGCGGCGAGGCTTGCAGATAGCGCCGGTGCATCGCTTCCAGTTCAGGAGCCTGCTCCCGTTGTCGACTCTTGACCAGTTCGCGCTACTCGTGTTAAGTCGGCTGCCGCCTTCTCTGGACTCACGCCAATGGCGTTGAGGGAGCCATCAGCATCCTTGGCCACCAACGGTTGGTAGCGCTCAATCAAGTCCTCGGTGTTGCGCAGGACATGCGCTTTACAGACCTGGTGCTGCACGCCCACCTCATCAGCCACCGTCTTGAAGCCATCGGCATCATCGGTGACGAGCACCGTCGCTCCCACACTCTTGGCGATCGGCTCAATCCAGTCTTGAAGCGCCTTGATATCTTGCGCCGACAAGGCATCAATGGTTAACGCCAGCCCACTGATGGGATCCACAGTGATGCCTAAAGGTATCCACTCGCCCTTGCATTTCACACTGGTCAGATCACCTCCTAACGCCGGTGTTTTGACCCCTGCAAACACCTGATCCCGCTTGAGCCCAGGCACCAGCTTTGCTGCCTCTTGCACCGCATCATAGATGCGACTCTTGCACAGATACACCCCAAGCGCTTCTAACGCTAAGGAGGTTGCCCCATAACTTAACCCCAGCAGATACAGCATCACCGCCAGCCCTTTGACTCGTTGCGAGGTCTGGGCATGCGTCGTCCCCTCAGGATAGACCCGAAAGGTGCGTTTGCACTTCAAACACTGATAGCGATGCACTTGCACTTCATGATACACCGTATCTCGCAGTGGTTTCGCCACTTCCTGGCGAAAGTAAAATTTGCTCCCACCACAGCCAGTATAGGCACATCGAGTGGGGACAGTGATCGCCTCAGGGTTCACTTTGGGTAACACAATTCGTAAACGCATGGGTCTGCCTCCTTTGGGTTCTCTCTCCTTCCTATTTTACCAGTTTTACCGCTTGTCGAACAGTCACAAATGAAGCAACTAGACAACAACGCTTTTTTCTTTTACACTGCTGCATAACATACTACTAAGGGTTCACACAACCCGGTTGAAGGAGTTGATGATGGACATACTTTTTGATATTCAGGGGTCGGTGTCTAGACCACCTGTATTCTCTCTCACGTTCGATCCAGAAGCCATGTCGCTTCAATGTATCGGCGATATGGCTTCTTTTACGGTCCAGACGAATATGAAGCGTCTGTCTGAGGGTTGGTCCGGACTGAACAAGAGCTGCTATCCGGTGCTCTTCTCGCTTCATGGTATTCTCTACGGCTCATCGCTCTTTCGAGGTGACCAGGGGATAGGAGCCTTTCTTGTTCCCATTGAGGAGTTTCCACTCAAATTTCCCAATGAAAATAGCCAGCTTATAAATCTTTCATTTCACTGTTCACGGTTATATCTTCAACGCGTTGAGGAGCAAAGGGCCTCCAATCCTAGTTCCAATCTCAATCTTGGCGTCTCTTTCTGGGCAACTACGAGTTTGGTTGACACAACGAGCCAGGGAACGCCTTACCAAAGTGAGTTGACACGTATCAAGAGCCGTCAGGGAGGGTATGTCAACATATCCCGCTCTCACTGGCAGGACATGTTAGTGTCTATTGAGTATCCTCAGCGGCGATATATTGAGCTACCGACTCTCACAGCTCAAGAGGGCGCCGAAGAACTCCGCAGGGCTCTAGAACACCTACATGAAGCTCATATACTTTTTGCTCAGGATCGATATAGGGAGGCGGTGCAACGCTGTCGGCAGGCGAGAGATGCATTGTTAGGAGAAGACAAGCCAACGTGGGCCGAAAGGGTTCTGGCTCCGATCATATTAGCCGAGAAAGCAGCGATGATTGACGAGAGCATTAAAGCCCTGAACAGGATGGGCAACGTAGCTTCGCATGGTGCAGGCATAGAAGTTGATCGTGACACAGCAAACTATGTCATTGGTTCACTAGCACTTATCCTTGACTACATTGGTCGGAAAATGAGATAAGAGTAATCTATTCTTGATGTTGCGTTTCAGATGCGCCTATGAGTACATACCGTGAAGCCCTGCTATAGGGAACTGGTAACACTGCGTAACGATGCTCCTCCCTATGCGCCTGTCTTCCGATCACGCGGTGGGGCTTATGGCAAATTGGGTAGCCCACTAGACCCGTCGCAAGTAGCCAGGATTGTTGAAGCAACTGCGTGTCGCGCAGGGATCGCGGTCTATATGGAGACAATTATTGTTGACGGGAAGCATGAGAGCCGCAAGCGTTCGCGCGTGTCACCTCACTGGATGCGCCATGCGCACGCTAGCCATGCGCTTGATAACGGTGCATCTATCGCAGTCGTCAAGGAGACACTGGAACATGAATCGATAGAAACTACAGCAGGCTATACCCATGTACGTCCTGGCGTGAGCAGTGCGCAGTTTCTGAAGCTTTAGGAGGAGCTATGAATAACGAGGATTTTGACCCAAAGGAGGCGCTGGCGCGCTATATCGAACTGTGGGAGAGGCGACATACTGAGTTCGACCAACTCCCTGATGTCGAGCGCAGGATAGCACGTGGCGACTACGAGTCCTTTTCGAGCGTTGACATCGAGTTGGATAAACTTATGGAAGAAGCGCAGCGAAACGGCTTTGTGTTTGAGTGGCGATGGGATGGCGACACGCAGGACTTCATCTACACAATCGAGAAGATGTCGTTGGAGGACTACGCAACATATCTTGCGGAAGAGCAGGAAGCAGCGCTGGGAGATATCAAGTGGAGGTACGAGGCGAGACTGATTGAGCCATAAGAGCCTAATCATGAAGGAACATAAAGAAATGAAACCCAGTGAAGAGTTTGACGACTATTGGATACGCGCACAAAACGAGCATATGGACTATCCTGCATCCGATGATTGGCGTAGCGGGAAATGGCTTGTATTCTGCCGCAAGGGCGAGACGCTTGACGCCATGTGGGAAAAAGTGGTGGAGGCTCTAGACGCAGAGAAGCTTGGGCGAATCGCGAAGGTATCCACTATGAAGCCCAACCCGCACGAGACCAGCCCTAAAGACGGCGTGATCTGCGTCTACACTTACTCACTCGACGATCTGCAAGACGTACGCCGCGTTCGCCAGGCTCTCAGAGAGTTAGGCGTAACCTGGAAGATACCATATAAGCTCAATGCGGACATAGGGCGTTATCGCATTCAGGGCGACACAAAAATAAGCAAACTATATGAATAGCGACAGGTGAGAGAGGAAAGGAAGACAGCATGGACGAGCAAAATACGGTCTGGCCGCCGATTGAGCCAACGACGCCTGTGCAGGACTACTACGAGCCAACAGCGCACGCGCCTAATCCTTACGAGGACGCTATTCCTATCCCGCCGCCACCTCCACATCTGACAAAGAAGCCGCGCAAATATCTTGGCGTGTTACTGATTATCGCCATTCTACTCTTCTCTGCTTCTGCTGGGGTGTTCTTCCTGGCGCGTTCGTTTACCGTGGACAGGGCCAAGCCTGCGCCAGTGGTGATCGTGGTGACTCCAACCACATTACCTACGCAGCAGCCCACGCAGAGGATAGCCACGCCACAGCCCACAGTGAATCGAAACTATACGGCGTCCGATATCATGGATGACTTTCAAACAGCGGGGATTCAACCAGCCTATCTCTCGTATGGATCAACCATATGGAGTTGGTCTGGAGGGGTGTTCTACGTCGGTGTTCATGCAAAAAGCTCAGTGACCTGGACAGATGATAATGGGTGCAACGGGCCGTGTGAGCCGAGCAACCTGGGATTGTGGGTGTATAGCAGCCCCTCCGTTGCCGAGACAGCGTATAACGATGTAAAAAATGACGAGTATGACCTCTCTTCTACCACACCGACTGGACCTACCATAGCGGGTTCTTGGACCTCAGAATATGTACATGGACGATGTTTGATGCTTGGCTCTGCAGGTGATATGTATACGCAAGTCGTTGATCAGCATTGTGTCTAGCAGGAAGGAACGAACCATTGAATGCACAGGTACCCTAGAATGCTGGCAAAGTCAGTTATCAGATGCTGGCCGGTCTCGTAGCCATCATGATTATCGGTGTTATCGTTGCAGCGATTGTCGCCTATGAAATCGGCTATCGCCAGGGGTAGAGCGACTATACACACAATAACTGCACCGTGTACCCGTTTCGATACCATAACGAATGTCGAGTAACGCTGCTTCTTCCTGTATTTTACAGATGTGATATACTTTTTGAGGCAAATATTTTCCCTTCTCCTACAGCACTACCTCGTCCATTGAAAATTGTAGTAAAGCACACAGTGCTGTCAACATCAATACTTTAGATGGCCGCTTTTGTACTTTCATGCAGTTATCCCTTATGATGTAGTATATTCACACCTGCCGACAATATTTGCCAAATAAATATATGGAGTTGAAAAATGGTAGCACTTTTAAAAGAACATTTTGAAATGATAGAAAAGCTTTTACTAGCTCGTTACGACGTTTCTAAAAATGCTAGCCATGCTGTAAATAAAGGCACTGCAAGAGAGTTTTTCATGAAAGATTTCCTGATGGAGCATTTGAGCAGACTGGTAGGAATAGGACAGGGGGAGATTATTAACGCGGACACTCACGCCAATGACCTGAGAAACCAGCAAGACATAGTTATTTATAGGCGTGATTTCCCTAGAATACGTTTTGGAGGAGAAATAAACGGCTTTTTAGCTGAGTCAATTATAGCAACAATAGAGGTAAAATCAAAATTAGATAAAGATGATATCAGACAGGCCATTAGCGCTGCTTATAGAGCAAAAAATCTTGAAAGATCTTTTTCTCAAGCTTATGTTCACCCTGATTTTCTTTATCCTAGACCTAAAATTATGTCACTGGTCGTTGCCTATGATAGCTCAGTAAAAATAAAAACGGTTCAATCATGGCTTACGCCTATTCACAGCGAACTTAACATTCCATATCCTGAAAAAAAATCATTCGTCCCTCCAGCAGATCGCACATTCTGGAATAGCCCTTCTCTTGACGGTATATTCGTTTTAGGGAAAGGCTTCGTTGCCTTTGGTGATTGCCCTATTATACCTAAAGAAAATCTCCTGAGGGAAAGTGGATATTTGCAGATAACACAGATACTAATCTATTTATCCTTTTCTTGCTTCTTACTCTTGCGATACACTTACACATCTTTGCGTATGGTCTTGAAATTGATCCCTACCTGAAAAATATTGGTGGGTCCGTTAGAAGTGGCAATTAAAGTATATCACCATATTGTGTAATGATGCATAGCAGAAAAGCCCCGAAGCCACGTCTGGACTGGATTTAATGCCTTCTCGCTATACATCATTACACAATGATTGATATGGCATCCTCATTCCCACCCTCCCCCTACGGCACCCATTCCAAAAAATACACCCCACTTGCGCCAGCAGCAACAAGATGTTTCCCATCAGGATGAAAGGTACAGGCTTGTAGAGCACCTTCAACAGGAAAGGTAATCAGACAAGTACCGGTGCGCGCATCCCAGACCTTGAGCGTGGTATCCCAGGATGCCGAGACAATGAAAGCCCCATCCGGACTCACCGCACAGCCTCTCACCCGATTGGTATGCCCGTGCAGGGTGAGGCGGGCTTCTCCGCTGCGTGCATCCCAGACTTTGAGCATGGTATCCCAGGATGCCGAGACAATGAAGGCCCCATCCGGACTCACTGCACAGCCTCTCACCCGATTGGTATGCCCGTGCAGGGTGAGGCGGGCTTGTCCAGTGCGCGCATCCCAGACCTTGAGCGTCCTATCCTCCGATGCCGAGACAATGAAGGCCCCATCCGGACTCACCGCACAGCCACTCACCCGATTGGTATGCCCATGCAGGGTACGAATCAAGGCAGGGTGAGGCAGATCGGGCAGAGGATGCCACAACCCCACAGAGGGCGGGAGACGTTCAGCGAACGATCTCTGCCAGAGGTCTGACAATTCAGGAAGGTGTTGCAAACGACAAGATAGTGCAGCTGTCACGTCATTGAGGGTTGTACATCGATTGAGCAGGTGTTCCATATTAACAAAATGCCGTTTGAGCAGACGAAGCGGCATATCCTCAGGGGCCTGCTGCTCTGCTACCGCAAGGTCGATTTCGACCGCAGAGGCACTGCGGGCCAGCGTCTTGCTTGCCAGGTAGCGCAGGTCTTTGACCGTGGCTATGAGTTCTCCGCTGCGCTGGGCTCCGATCAGGTGCTCAGCCAGGTGATCCCACAGGTAAGGCTCATCGTGAGGAAACTCGGCCCAGCGCGTGCAGCCATAGGCATCCAGCAGGTGGGCGTGCAAGGCGGGAAGTCCAGGACCGACCTCGTGTTGCAGGTATCCCCGTATCACATCATGCAGACGGAGGGTGCGCTTGAGCGCGTCAAACCGTAATAAGAGCGAGAGGTCAGAGAGACGCAGACAAAGTTCTTCGGTGTTAAACGCATTCAGCCCACCGGTCGCTGCCCACAGCGTGTGCACGGTGTCCAGGGGAATATCCACATCTTCAGGAAAGACCGCGAGTTCCTGGTAGCGAGCAGACTCGTTTTCGCTGAGCAGTTCCAGGCTCGCACCCAGCGTGGCCCGTACCGCCTGGTTCCGCACCAGGGGGTTCTTTGCATCGAAGGCCACCAACCCATGCTCATCCAACGCCCTGTTGAGATAGACGAGCGCATCGGACAAGCGTTTTCTTAGGCTCATCTGCTGGCGCAAGCGGCCATTGGCCAGTTTGAGCAAGAGCGGCCATTCACCCAGGCGAGCCGCCAGTTCCCCAAGGGCCAGGCGATCAGAGGCAGAAGAGGGTGCCAGTCCATCGAGTCCCGCCGTGAGCAATTGCACCGCTTCCTCCTGCCGCATCGCGTCGACCTGGATACTCTGGGTAGTGACGGGCAAGACCTCCTCATTGCGCGTCGTGATGAGTCGAGCACAGCGTTTGCCCCCTTGGAGGAAGGGTTTGAGGTGCGCCGCATTCCAGACATCATCGATGACCAGCAACATATCACGTTCGGCCAGCAGTTCAGCAAGACGCGCAGTAGCCACATCAATGCCGGTGAAACCTGGTCGCTCACGGCTCAAGGTTTCGATCAGGTCTACGACCTTGCCGACCAGGTCGCCTGGGTTCTCCCCGAGGTTGACCCAGAGGATACCGTCATCAAAGGCTTGTTGGATGCGTTCGTCATGGCAGAGGGCTATCGCCATGGTGGTTTTGCCGTAGCCACCCGCACCACGCAGCGCGGCGGTGATCGCAATCGGCTCCTCCCGTTGCTCATCAAGCAATTTGCTGATCAGCTCGTCGAACTCCTGAGAACGGGGCACAAAGTCCGCAGGTAAGTCTTCCACTATGAAGGGCACCCGCACCTGCTCACAGCGCGTGTTGAGGTCATTGAGAAACTTAGGCCATTCATGGGCAAGGTCATAGAAGTGGGCATCGCGCATCCAATGCGGCAAGCTGGCAAAGTCCAAGGTGGGTATCCCCTTGACGGGATAGACACAGACCCCCTGTTGGCGGGCATAGCGCCATTCCTTGCGTACCATAGGAGACTGCATGGCGGCAGGCGTCATGACCAGCACCATGAACTCGACCTGGTCAAGGGCCTCGGTGATCTGTTGCCACCAGTCTCGCCCCCCTTCCATGCCAACGCGATCTTGCCAGAGGGGAATATGTTCTGCCAGGAGTCGTTGACGCAGGTCTGTGGCGAACGGTTCTCCATCACTACGGGCATAGGAAATGAAGACACGCGGGGACTCAGCACGTGTGATGGTGCCTGCTGCCATGGTAGAAGATGAAGCGGGTACTGTCGAAATCGGAGCGGATGAAGTAAGTACAGATTGAGGTGATGGAAGCACATTGTAAATATTGATAGGAGGTATCACTGAAGCCGATTGCGGAGGTAAAACAAGTTCAGACGATTTTTGAGGTAACATGATAGGAATCAGTGCCAGGAAGGTAAAGATGGTAGCAAGCGCACCAAAAATCGTAGTAAGTAGAGCAGGCAGAGAGTTTAGACTATTTAAGGCCCAGATGGTTGCACTAGCAATAAGAATGAGTAATGCAGTGATAAATAAGCTGACACGTATCCGAGTAGGCCATTTTGACCGTTTTCCCTGAAACTGTTGCATACTGTCACATTCCGCGATTTGAAGTAATGATAGTTGACGTGATTATAGCACAACATGTCTCAGTAGTACTCCAAATCTTGTACTTCACCACGCACTTCTTTTACTGAAACTGATATGTAGGTTTTTCTTGAACATATATTTTGTTGAAGCACTTTTGACCTGGCAAAATCTCACAGAGCCTCACATTCGTAAAAGCCAGAATGAAAGCGCACTGTAGACTACAAAGGACGACCAGAGACAAGTCCTTTCATATCTGTCCTTCAGAATCATCAATAATAGCTTAGGATGGTCTATTGAGTAAGTAACAACTGAAATATCTCCTATGTTGAAGGCTGTAACAAACCCATAAAACTGCTTGTCACCTACATTGAAATATTGATGAGGCTTAAAATCTCATGTGGAAACCCAATATACTGTCGCTTAGAAAGCAACGCGAGACATAAACCAGCACCACAGCAAATTGACATTTTTACAAAATACGGTATACTGTTGCGTAGCAAGGAGCGGCTACTCGTTCCCGAAGCAACGAAAGACTCACAAACACATTGAAGTGGCGCGTACGAGCGGGCAGGAGAGCAACTACATATGTCGCTAATCAACATGGCCAAACGAGAAATCAACTGTAAGATCGTCTATTACGGCATCGGTTTATGCGGAAAAACCACGAACTTGCATTACATACACCAGGCGGTCAATCCGCAAGATGTCGGTGATATGGTCTCTATCGATACAGAGACGGAGCGTACATTATACTTCGACCTGCTCCCGCTTGAACTCGGTAAGGTGCATGGCTTCAACATTCGTTTTCAACTTTACACCGTCCCTGGCCAGGTACTCTACCAGCAGACACGTATCTCTGTCCTGAAAGGGGCCGATTGTGTGATATTCGTGTCTGACTCTCAGGCCAGTAAATTGCAAGAGAATATTGAAAGTTGGAACGAGTTGCAAGAGCAACTGCGACGTATGAACAAAGATATTGCGGATTTTCCCCTGGTTATGCAATGGAACAAGCGCGACCTGCATGAAATACTGCCGGTGTCAGTATTAGAGCAGTATCTCAATCCGTACCACGTGCCAAGCTTTGAGGCAGTAGCCGTTACAGGACAAGGTGTTATCGAGAGCTTACGTATGGGTATCAATTCCACGTTACGCCGATTGGAACGCATTTAGTTTATCATAACACGTGAGATGGTATTCACCTTGCCTCCAGCTCCATGTTACTCCAGTGGATCCAGTCCATTGTTCCTTTCGGGCATTCCTATTGGATATTTTTCACTAACAAAGAACAAAGAAGGAGGAGCGGCGCTTCCTCCCCATGCGTCAAGGCAGGGGTCTCTGCACCGCAATACTTGATTAGATGGAAACAATACGTGTCATTATTGTAGAGGAACAACCCTTATTTCGTCAGGGCATTCGTGCCACTCTTGAACAAATGGGGGATTGTATCATTGTTGGTGATTCTACTAACCCGGATGAGATACTGGAAATAGCGCGCACAGAAAATCCCGACGTGGTACTGCTCGATACGAGCCTTAACACCGGCGATCCATTAGAAATTGCGCGCCAGATGCGCCATATTACGACACGATTGGCGATCATCATGCTGACCCCTTCGGAAGACGAGGAACGTCTATTTCAGTCCATTAAAGTTGGCGCGTCCGCATATTATACACGGAATATCACAATAGAAGAGCTTACAGAAGCGGTACGTAAGGTCAGTGTCGGCGAATATCTGATCAACGATGATGTTCTCGCTAAACCACAGCTTGCCAGTCGAGTATTGAAATCGTTCCGTGAACTGGCCGTTGAAGAAGAAACTTCTCCAGCAAAAGATCTCTATTCGCCGCTCTCAGGTCGGGAAGTAGAAATACTGGATTATATTGCACGGGGGAATAGCAATAAGGAGATCGCGAAGTCGCTAAAAATCAGCGATCAGACGGTAAAAAACCATATTACATCTATCCTCAAAAAGCTATCGGTGAATGACCGAACAGCCGCTGTGGTGCATGCATTGAGGCATGGGTGGATTAAGATGGATAAGATGGAAGAAAACTGACCTCCAACACCTTTCACACGCGAGCAGGCAAGCAATTATTCCAGGTCTACACCTGTACTGCCAGGAGTTCTTTCCCACTATTCGCATCCAGGAAAACATAGAGATCATAGGATGAATGGGGCAATGGGGCCGGGTCAACCGCTGGGTCGGCAGGTTCTAGTGGGATACCTCGATAATGTACCATCCAGGTTGGCACGTTGTGAAAATCAGCATGTGTAGCAGGCGTCCCTTTGTCAGGGTAATTCAGCAGCACATATTGCGCGCTTGCCATTTTCGCTTTGCTCGCGGCATTCGGTTCAAGCTGGCCTGCGATCAGTAATGCCTGTTGTTGACTCAGTCTGGGCGTCTTATCGGGATGGCCCAGCGTAATCCCTTCAGCGACCAGGGGTGTAATTTGTAACTCCGGTGAATTGGTAGGCGCCACGTTTATGGTTGGGGGTGCTGGTATGGCGGGCCCAGCGAACTGGTGCAGCAAGAGCCAGGCCAACCATACACCAGCTAAAGCAAGCAGTATGGCTCCTACAGCGCCGCTTATTACACGCAAGCGTCGGGTTGTGGATTCTTTTTCACGACGCAGGGATGCTTGTGATTGTTTCCTTGCCATGAACCGCCTCTCTGCACTGGGAATGCCCCACTACTGTGGTTCCATCAGGTGGTGCAGCCAGTTCAGTATAAAACAAAGTTGCAGCAAAGGCAATCTATAGAAGCAATCAAATTTGACCTCAGTTTGCACAAAGGTTATACTGATGCATAGCGCTAAAAGAAAGGACACCTAACCCTGTGAAAGTTTATGGCCGCATGACGGTTTTCCCAATCATGCCTGCTCGTATCAATCGATTGTATGAACTTGCTTATAATTTGTGGTGGAGCTGGCATCCCGAGGCACGCGCCCTGTATAGTACACTTGATCCCGATCTGTGGGAAGAAGTTGGACATAATCCTGTACGTTTTCTTAGCGAGGTGCGACCAGAGAGTCTCGAAGTAGCGGCAAATCAAACCGATTACCTGGAACGTTACGATACGATTCTCAGCAACTTCGATGCCTATATGCATCCTCCAAAACAGAAGACGTGGTTCTCACAGAGCTACCCAGAACTGGGCGAGCGGATCATCGCCTATTTTTCTGCCGAGTTTGGATTGCACGAAGCGATACCTATTTATTCTGGTGGCCTTGGAATACTCTCGGGTGACCACTGCAAGGAGGCTAGCGATCTTGACTTGCCTTTTGTTGGTATAGGATTTCTCTACCCACAGGGCTACTTCCACCAGCGCATCACCCGTGAAGGTGTGCAAGAAGCTTCATACGATAAACTGCGTTTTTGGGAGGCGCCAGCGACTCCCGCCTGCGATGCCAATGGCAACGAGGTGATGATTACAGTTGAGTTACCCGGACGGAACATTCATGCGAAAGTATGGAAGTTGCAGGTAGGGCGCATTCCCCTGTACCTGATGGACACAGACGTAGCGCCCAATGCACCTCACGACCGCGAGCTTTCAGCCCGTCTCTATGGCGGAGACCGCGAGATGCGCATCTCCCAGGAGTTTGTGCTGGGTATTGGTGGCGTACGCGCATTACGCGCCCTCGGTATTTCCCCCGCGGCCTGGCATATCAACGAGGGTCACGCGGCATTCCTGAACCTGGAACGCTGCCGGGAACTAGTTGCCTCTGGCCTCAGCTTCAACCAGGCACGAGAGGCTGTCGCTGCCAATTCGCTGTTTACAACGCATACCCCTGTGCCAGCAGGCAACGATACGTTTAGCTATGACCTGGTCGACAAGTACTTTGGCTCTTACTGGGGCAAGCTTGGGTTGACGCGAGACCAGTTTATGGAGGTAGCACGGGAGGATCACGGCTGGGGGTCAAGCTATGGCATGACGGTACTGGCACTACACCTGACAGGACAACATAATGGAGTGAGCGCACTCCACGGTACCGTCTCGCGCAAAATGTGGCAGTTCTTATGGCCAGGCATCGATGCTGAAGAAGTGCCTATCGACTACGTCACCAATGGAGTACATACTCCTTCGTGGATTGCACCAGAGATGGATGCGCTTTTCAAACGCTATCTTGGTGAGGATTGGCAAGAGCATGTCGATGAAGCAGGTTTCTGGAATCGCATCAACGATATTCCTGACGAAGAGCTGTGGAAAGCCCATGTACAGCGAAAAGAGGCGTTGATTGATTTCTCTCGCCGCCATCTGAAACAGCAACACCTGCGACTGGGCGAAGGAGCTGTGCAGATCGCAGAATTTGAGCACATGCTGGATACTGATGCCCTTGTTATTGGCTTTGCTCGTCGCTTCGCGACCTATAAACGCGCAACGCTCATATTCCGTGATCCTGACCGCTTGCATCGTATCCTGCACAATGAGGAAAAGCCCGTTCAAATCATTTTTGCTGGCAAAGCTCACCCCGCCGACGAGCCAGGTAAAGGACTGATCGAACAGGTGTACCGGCTCTCAAGAAGCGATGCCTTCCGCGGAAAGGTCATTTTCCTGGAAAACTACGATATCGACATGGCCCGTTACCTGGTCTCCGGAACCGACGTCTGGCTCAATAATCCTACCCGGCCACACGAGGCCAGCGGCACCAGCGGTCAGAAGGCGGCTCTCAATGGACAGCCGAATTGCAGTATCCTCGACGGCTGGTGGGCAGAGGGCTATGACGGTGAGAACGGCTGGGCCATCGGTGAAGAGCGAGAATACCACGATGCTGATGTGCAAGCTGAGGCAGACAGCCTTTCGCTCTATCAGTTACTTGAGGAAGAAATCGTCCCAACCTATTATGACCGCGGCCCTGATGGCATACCTCACCGCTGGATCGCGACAATGAAGGAAGCCATTCGCACCTGCGCTCCCCAATTTAGTATGAAACGTATGATAAAGGAATACACGACGCGTTTCTACGTCCCTGAAATACTGCTTGGGATGCAGATTGAGCAGCACAAGTACGAGAAGGCACGCGTGCTAGCTGAGTGGAAAGAGAAGATCAAAGCAGGCTGGGCAGTTTTAGAGCTGTATGTGGATGGTCGACGCGATGGGCAACTCAGCCTGGGAGAGGATATCGATGTACATACCTGGGTACGCGCGGATACGCTCAGTCCGGAAGATCTGAGCGTAGAACTGGTCTATGGTCAAGCGAGCGACAACGTGGTTATTCCAAAACATGTCCTGCCGATGGAGTACATCACGAGAGAGCAGGATGGTTCGTACCGCTATGAGATCCGTTTGAAGCCAGATGAAAGTGGCAGTATTGGCTATGGTGTACGGGTGCTGCCAAGCCATCCAGCTCTGGGGGGGAAGCATGATATGGGGTTGATTCGTTGGGGGTGATGGTTTTTTCAGCAGGTGCAGAAGAGCATAGTGGCGCAGGTTCGTATCACCATGCTCTTCTGTGTCATTAGGTCATGCCGCTGTGGTGATGCTCTGATTTCGGTAACGCGAATGGGCTTCTGGCGATGGTTCCAATAAGGAAAAGAGGTTGCCGTATGGGTCCTCAAAAACGGCTTCCGTGCCATGGACATTTTTGGTTGGGGGACTCAAGAATGTGACTCCTCGTGCAAGCAAGGTATGATACGTTTTATAGCAGTCATCGGTGGCGAATACGCAGGTAATGTATTGGCTGAGACGTCCAACACGCTCCCCTCCATTGTTCTTTATTCCAGGAAGCGACAGATCGGGCTTTGCCAGGGCAATTTCTGGTTTCTTTTGTCCCTTGGGAGCGACAGTAAGCCATCGCAAACCAGGCCCATACATCATATCAGCACGTTTTTCGAGTTCGAGCTTCTCAGTGAAAAAGCGGAGGGCCTCGTCCTGATCCGCTACCAGAATTGGTATGATCGCGAGTTGGGTTATTTTTTTCATCAGCACCTTCCTTTGTACAAATATATTATATAGAATTTTTGTTCTAATTTCAAGTGATTTCTGCACCGCAGAGACAATATGAGAACCTATGAAACTATTCTTTTTGAGATTGCTAAAAGTGACATAACTACGAAACGAACAAAGCGAATAGTCACCAGATACATAGACAACACTATATACGATATGGCACACTTATGAAAGAGGATGATGTGCTTACAATTGAACCAGATGTACCTTTACCGACTATACAATAGCAAGAACGGATTGAAGATGAAAGCAGTACAGTTTGCTCAGTACGGCGGCCCCGAAGTCCTCCAGGTTCAGGAGGTACCTGATCCTATTCCCGGCCCTTCGGATGTTTTAATTCAGGTCAAGGCCACTACTGTGAATCGACTTGATTTATTCCAGCGCGATGGAAGTCGTCCTGTTCCCAAATTGCCTTATACACCAGGCTGGGAGGCAGCAGGAGTTGTACTCAGGGACAATCAAGGCTTTCATGCCGGAGAACGGGTAATGACTACCCGCGCTGTAGGAGCTGTAGGAGGAGGCGGTTATGCCAGTATGATTGCGGCCCCTGCCGCTGACCTGGTACGCATTCCCGAAGGGGTATCGTTCGAATTGGCAGTGGCCGCAGGACTCACGGCATCAACTGCCTGGGGGAGTTTATTTGACCTCGGGCACCTTAAAGCAGGGGAGCGAGTCTTGATATGGGCCGGCTCAAGTGGAGTAGGGACACTTGCCATTCAGTTCGCCAAACAGGCTGGAAGCTGGGTAGCTACAACAACAAGCAATAATGCAAAAGCTGCTGAACTGCGACGTTTGGGGGCCGATAGGGTCATCAATCAACGCGAAGAGAACGTGGCGGGAGTCTTACAGAGCGCTCAAGGTGTTCACCTGGTGATCGAGCTCGTCAGTACTACGCTCCAGACAAGCATTGACGCCTGCGCACAGGATGGGCGAATTGTTTTAATAGGCAATCTTGGGGGTCAGCTAGCGACCATCGATACGCAGTTGTGCCGGCTCAAGCGAGTGCAGATTATTGGCGGTGGACAGTTGCGCACCAGCCTGAAGAATGAGCAACACATTCTTGAAATGATTGCGGCTAAGACGGTGACTCCGGCTATAGCACGCACGATGCCGATTGAGGAGGCGGCCCAGGCGCACCGGCTACTGGCAACTGGTCAGATGCTGGGAAAGATTGTGCTTGTTCATTCCTGACATTTTGAACTTCTAAGGTGTTTCACCCAGCCCCTTTTGGATGAAGAGCGCCATATCGTATGAGCCGCCGGTATCGCCGATGGCACGGCGCTGCCACCACCACTGCCAGATGTGTTGAACTGCCAGACCAGGGTTGAACTGTGCGCCACGGGGCGGGTTATCGCCATAGGATAGCCAGAGGCCAACACCGACTCCACCCCAGGAGGGCTGATCCGTACACTTGTCTGTTTTGGTAGGTACACAGGGAGGTGGCTTGTAGCCCTCGTCCCACCAGGTACGCATTTGATACTGGTTAAAGAGGTAGTTTTTCCCGGGGCCAGCGTACTGCGTTTCAGCATTGTAGAGATTATCCCCGCCGGAGATAATGACAGGATAGGATTTGGCGGTCGTGGAACAGCCCTCAGGATAGTTGAAACAGACATTGGTATAGTCTCTGACATACCAGGCGAAGGGCCAGGTCGCATCATTCATCAGGCCGATAGGCAGCAGATGTTTCCCGTTGTACATTTTCTGATCGAGCGCATCGATCTTTGCCATTATTACATTGACATCGGTGGTCGTCTGTACATAGACATACATCTCGTGAGGTCCGTCAGCGGCATGTACATAGTTCACTTCATACATATTATGGAGTGTTGGGAGCAAGAGCAGCACCGCCATGACGACGCCAAAGACGGCGGTAAAACCAGCAAACACGCCTTCCCCCTTTGCGGAGGAGCGACTCAGTGATTTTTTCACCAGGTTGACAAGGATAACCACGGCAGGCTCAAGGCCGATAGCCGCCAGTAGAAGCATCGGCATCGTAATATGGATGCTCAACCAGGGCATTTTCTCCGCTGCCCAGGAATAGAGGAAAAGGTTCCCTACGAACCAGTAGACCAGGAAGAGACGGAAGCGGGTGGGCCGCACAAGGCAGCGCACCACACCAACAAGCCCGAAGACAACGCCGATCTGCTCGTACAGAGGGATGAGCAGGAGGTAATAATACCATGGCTGGCTGCCACGGGCGACCTGCTGTTGCTGTATCCAGTAATACAGGCCCTGCCAGATACCGTCACCAATACCATTTTTGATATTGGTGAAAAGGACGGTAAACAAGACCAGGAAGACGGTCCAGGCCACAAGAATGGCGAAGAACCAGTGCGTCCAGGGCATTGTCAAAATGGTATCTAAGACAGGCTGCCGCTGTGGGTCAACCTTCGCTGCCAGGCCACGGCGTCCAGCTGGATGATAATGGCCGAACATTTCGCGGCCAAGGATAAAAAGAACATAGCAGCCAAGAAGGATACCGAGCCAGGGGACGATCTCCACAGTTCTGTCTTTCAAGCCCTGAACGTAGAGGTCGGCGGCAGGAGTATTTTTTGGATCAGTAACATAGATCGAAAGGGCCTTTAGCCAGCCAAAGAAAAACTTTGCCACCGCTCCGAGAACGACAACGTAGAGCAATAGGGCAATTGGAGCAGCTGTACGCGGAAGATACCAGGGAGCAGTCTCAGGGTTGAGCTTTGAGCGTAACGGCAATGTAACCCCGATTTCCCAGGCTATGAGAGCGCCGAGGAAGCTCCCAAAAACAGCTACTGTTAAAAATGTCGCTTCTTTGGTCGCATAGGATAACGAAAAAGCCAGGGCAGCGAGAAGAAGCCAGCGTATCTTGCGGTCCCGGATATAGCGTGCCACAGAGACAACCAATAAGAGCGTGAAGCAAGCCATGTAGATATCTTCGCGGGCAAAGCGAGAGAAGTAGACCATGCCCGGCGAGACAGCGAGGAGGAAACAGGCCAGCAGCGCGCCCCACTTGCCGAGATAATCGCGCAAGAAATAGGGTAGACCTACAATGAGTGTCCCTAAAGTGGCGGCCAATATACGTACAGTGGTGGTATTGACGCCATTATCTGGAGCGCCCACCAGTTGGGAAATTTTGTAGACGAGCGCTATGAAATGGAATTGGAAAGGGCCATGCAGCAGTGGATCATAATGATAGCAGGAAACGTTAGGATTGAAGCAGCTCAACCACGATTCCATGTTATGCAACAGTTGCAAAGAGAAATAGGCGTGAAGGCTCTCGTCATGGTGGAGCGGTTTATCTCCCAATCCCCAGAAGCGCAAGATTGCACCAAGTAGGATGACACCCCAGAAAGGTGCCCAGTTCAAAAGGCTTTCTCGAAAAGGAGGCTTGTACTCTGGAATTTGAGCAGAAGGTTCGTACAAACGCTCCCCTCCCTCAGTGGAGTCTACTTTTTCCTGCGGCTCAGTTTCATAACTCTTCAATGAACTCCTCCTTGAGCGCCCGCAAAGGGACGCTGGCTGGTTTTACTTGACCTGGTATATTGTCACGCCATGAGCAGAATAGACAACAGGTAAAAACGCGCCAAAACGATGCAAGTTTGCGGTGGGATATTTCATTTGCTCTAATAGCCCAACGTACAGATATTGGACGTGGTAACGTGCAAGCAAGCTCATAACCACAGCGGGATGTGGGTCTGTATAGATGGTGTCAACATCACTCTTTCGACTATCGAAATCAACTGCGTTGAGGCCGTTATTGAGCCAATTTACCCGCCACTGATACTCGTGTCCGACCCAACCCATAGGAGTAGGCAGGCCAGTAAAAGCAGAAATCCGGGCGTAACTCGAATAGTCATTCCCCACAGCCTCTACAATTACGGGATCACCACTCACATTGCTGTTGAGCCAACGAATTGCAGCATAATCTCCAGAAGTATCATAATCACAATCTGGAACTTTACAGTTTTGTAAATAGTTTATACCATCCAGGCTGTTGGTGCGTTGCATATAGTGGTTGGCTCGTGCATAGGTGCCCACCAGAGGGTAGACTGAACTAGCCAGCAACAACAGGAGCAGGCCGCCTAGCCAGAGCCACCGTACACTACGTTGTAGCCAGAACTGATCACTCGCCAGGGTTGCCTTCGGGCGAAAACTCTCCAGAATGAAGTAAAGCCCCGCGCCTGAAGTGACAGAGAGGAGTGCCCATGCCTGGAAATAAAACTTAAAAACAGTATTCATACGGAGAAAATCGCCACCCGCAAAGACATCTTTCAAGAAAATCACTTCGCATGCCGCTACAAGGGTGAATGCCAGGCTACCCAACAAAAGGATAAAAGCCAGTGAGCGATCTCGCAAGCTATATAGCAGAGCTATAGCACCGAGAGCAGCGATGCTGGCCGTCAGCACAAAAGTTGTACTATTATGCAACAGGAAGAAGGTAATCACAGCTGCCACCAACACAAGCAGCACGCTCACGATACCTCCGTTGAGCCAGGTAGCACGTGCAGTTGCAGGAAATGATGATATTTCAGCATCTGAATTGGTGCTGCGGGCAAAAAACAGGTGTTTGAAGACCCTGGTAAGCAGTAGTGAGAGGAAGACAAACGCAAACACTCCGTAGATTAATATTTCGCTTGAGAGCCGAGAACGATCAGCAGGTCCGACAAAACCAAGCCCCTGCGATGGAGAAATGAAGTTGAGATAGAATGGAACATACAGGATAAACGAGAGTGCAATCAGTCCCACAGAGGCAGTAAATATATCCAATAGCAGTTCCAGACGGATTCCTCCTCCCCCTCCCACGCGGGAACGGTAGACAAGCCATTGCTGCAAGACGATACACACCACGGTCAGGCCAACATAGGTTGGAAAATCCCAGCCATTCATAGTGAAGAGACCACCCAGGATCAAAGCGGTTGTGCCCATAGTGATTGGCAGACGCCAACCGTGTCCAAAGACCAGAAGGCCTTTGCCCTGGTGCTCCAGGAACAGGTTGAACGCGAGCGCTATCGCTAGAATAGTAAAGGCGAGAGCTAATACGTGAGCATGAAAGCAGGATAGCAAGAAGCTGAAGGCAGGAAATTCATTGATCGTTCTGTCTACAACACGCGATGGATCAAACCAATTGAACTGAGTCCAATCGCCGTGTTGCTCCCACCATTGTTGCGTTGCCGCCAGGTTTCCAAGTACCAGGCCCATCAGCATCGTCAAAAAACCGTAGGGAACAGCTCGGGTGAGCGATGGGAAACTTGTATCGGGGCGTTGTCCTTCAGCGCTCCCCTCGTTCCCCTCCCCACCGCTCAAGCGAGCAGTTTTACGTTGATGTTGCGCCCAGGACACAATATTGCAGGTAACGCCAAACAGATTCACCGCCGTCAAACCATAGAAGGTAGAGATACCTGTGTTAAAGGCAATCGATGGACTCTGACCAAGCAGTTTCGCCAGGATCCCTACGGTAAAGTGAGCATAATAATAATAGTTGATAGGGTAGCCAGAGAGCCACATATCATGAGGCGGGAAATGAGGACTACGCATGATAGCAGCAATGAAGCCCTCATCCATAAACATTTCAAAGGAGCGAATATCGGGGACGTATGAGCGAATCCAGCCAAGTAGGAATATCATGCCAGCGAAAACTGCTTCGCTGATGATAATGTAGGTGAAGTTGACGCGGACCACTTTTACAATAGTATGACGCGCATGTAAAAAGCCAACGATATTGATGGCAAGCAAGAGAAGAAAAACGCCGGCCACCAGATACTGGCTGAACAGAAGAGCATGAAAGCACATCAACAGCAGCCAGACAAAAAAGGCTAAGACAGCTACACCTATCGCTTTACTGAAGGCCCATCCTCGATCCGGCACATTATGAAAAACGGTGACAGTGAGCGGCAAACATACGAAGCCAAGCACTTCGACCAGAGCCCACATTTGAAATAGTTCGGCCATTGATTCTCTCTAAAAGTTATTTTAGACACCATTATAAAACACGTTGATGAGATGACGTATTTACGTATGGCACTCCCCACCTGATATAGACGCATTCGCGCTTATAAAAGTACCTAGTATTATACCATTCAGGTACTATCTTCCTTTATATCCCCCCGCATCGCTATACCGGCAAGGGAAGCTCCACTACGCTCCCCTCCCATCGTGACAAAAAAATTGGGAATGTTGTATGCCGGAGAGATCGGCGCCGAGCGGGGCAATTGCACACCATTGAGCAGTTTTTGAAAGAGCTGAGCAGAAGTATAGGGATATGGGTCGTCGCGGACAAAAATTCGCGCTGTCGGATGATCGAAAACGGAATAGCTCTCATCAGCATTGCTATCATCGAGCGTCAGCCCTAACAAGTTTGGGCGGTTCTCGAATTGTACGGCAAGATGAAAGCCAAGTTGGCCGCTAAAGAGTAACTGATAATAATGGATTGTCAGCGGATAACGGAATGGCAGGCGCGGTATAGATTTATCCAGGCGATCGGTCGCCATAGTGATCACGTTAATGGTTGGCAAGAGATTGGCCAGTTGTCGCGCTTTAGCGGTGGTATCGTCCCCATAGAGATCCAATCCGGTCAGTTGTTGCCCATTGGCATCGGTATAGGTGGCCTGTTGATATATAGCAGGAGTCTGATTACCAACAGCAACCGGAAGAGGATCGTCCCATTGTTCATAGGTGAGCACACTCCCTGGCTTCACATGGTTATAGATCCACTGCGAGGCCTGGATGCGCGTATTTGGCTGGCTATAAACATGTAACAACGCCAATCCCTGAAACATCGTGCCAAACAGGACAAGCGCAATGGCAAAAACAGGAAGGTAGGTCAGGGCTTTGCGTTGTAGGGATTGACTTGCTGCCGGATCACGGGGGAGAAATGAAAGCAATAGAGCAGCAGCCATCAGGGTCAAGAAGGGATAGATGGGCAGCATGTAGCGCATGAATTTGACAAAGAAATCGCCGGTAATGGCTCCATAGACCAGCACCCAGGACAGTATTATCAGCCAGAGATGAGCATTGTGCTGCCAGACGTGCCAACAGAGCCAGAGCAGACCAGCGAATGCTGCCAGGCCGAGTGTTACCCCCATGCCCCAGAAAAGCATATTCTGAGCCTCGTAGAGATACCGTATTGTACCAGCAAACTGGCGCACATAAGGCAGATCCAAGTAACCGCGCGCTAAATCGCCCTGGACGCTCAGTTGTTGGACAAAGTTCCGCCAATCAAGTAGTGCATAGGGCATGGTTATGAGAAATATCGCTGCTGTGACGCATAGTATCAAGAGCAACGAAAGTAGAGCGGAGCTGAGGCCATGCTTATTCCAGCGCAGCAGTAATGCGACCATAATGGGGACAATTAACGGAGCAGCGCTGAATTTGGTGGCCAGGGCGAGACCATAGCCGAGGCCAGCAACGAGAGACCAGCGTATAGGCGCATCCGTCTTCGCCAGTGCTACACAGGCAAGAACAGTGAGCGTGATGAAGAAGAGGAGCAATGTATCGACAGCGTAGAAGTGGGATAGTTGTAATTGCAAAGGGGTGAATGCAACTACTATAGCTGATAAGAGAGCCAGGGACCAGGCATAGCGTCGGTGTGGGGTTGTATCGTCAGCCAGCAATAATGCAAGCCAGGCCGCCAAAAGGATTGTGCCACCATCAAAAATAGCCGAGAATACACGCCCAACCAACGCGAGGTTGGCCAGGGTTGTTACATTGGGGTTGAAATGGGCCAGAATGTTACCTGCAGTGGCTAAAAGGTAGAGTGGAAAGGAACCATAGGCAAAAAAGTGGGGATTGAGCGGTGAATTCACCGGATCGAGGAATTGCGCCAGGCTGTTTGGCCACGAGAGGGCGGTAACATGAAAGAGAATTTGGCGTTCGTCAGGGTGAAAACTGTTCCCCTGATCCCAGTTCAAACCGTAGAGCCGCAAAGCCAGGCCGAGTAATGCGATGGCAAATAAAGCCATCGGCCTCCAACGTACAATGATTTTCACTACTGTCTCTATACTTTCACCCTCTTCACAGAAAAGAGAGGGAGTTTCTGCTCAATACTGTAATGCGTATCTAGCGAAGTTTTCCAATAACCGACGACAATGACCTGGTCAGGCTTTAGTATAGGGAGTATGTCAAAATGGGTCAAGAGGTAATGGTAAGCTTAGTGCAAAATCGTGTTTTCAGGTACCTCTAAAAGCAAGGCGGCCCCTATGAGAGGGGCGTTTTCGCCTAACACCGCCAGGCCGACCTCTAAGGCGCTTCCCACTACCATCGCATTGACTTGCTGCTGCAAGAGCGTAAAGAGGGGAGGATTGTTCAGCATAATTGCTCCACTTATGGCAACTGCATCGACCCTGGTGAGCATGGCCAAATTGACAAGCCCAAGGGACAGTTTTGTGCAGAAATCCTGCCAAAATGAAGCCTCAGTAATCTCAGCGGTCGAACGCCCGTAACGCAGCGCTAGTTGTTTACCACCTGTGTAGGTTTCAAGGCATCCCACCTGGCCACATAAACAGACTCTTGGGTTGCCGTCTAGAATCTGGTGTCCTATCTCAATTGAAGAGGTGAGGGTAATTGCGTCTTTAGAGAGTTGTATGGCTGCGCCGGTGCCGGTAGAGACGGTTACATAGGCACACCTATCAAAATTACGGATAAAGCCAAATTTTTTTTCGGCGAGCAGCCCACAAACTGGGTCATGGGCAAGCCGCGTGGGGCAGCCAAACCGGTCTGATAAATGCTGGACAAATGGTTTTGCAATATAATCCGGTAGATTGGGAGCAACAATGACCGAGCATCCATCTCTGGCAATGCGCCCGGCGATGGAGACACCAATGCCTGCCAGGTTCACCAGGTTAGAGCTTTGAATGGCTGCTATGATGCCCTGGAGTTGTTGTTCGTAGTTCTGATATGTTGGAAACTTTGTCAGATTTGTGAAGTCTGCCGAGTCCAGGGATTGGAAAAGGCCCAGACGAGTATTGGTACCGCCTATATCTATGCCAATATAGTTGGACTTGGCAGCTTCTTTTTGTTGGTTTCTCATGAATGAGATTATAGCATTTAGGACTCCGCCTTGACAGAAGATGTTTATGAAAGAGTAGAATTATAAGGCAGGGGTTGCAAACGAAATTTCGTTGAGGAATAGGGAATGAGCATAAAAACACCAGGCATTCTCGCGTTGATTGGCGCTGGAGAGTTTCTTCCTGGCGATCCCGATAGGATTTGAACCTACGACCTACAGTTCCGCAAACTGTCGCTCTATCCACTGAGCTACGGGATCATGAGCTTTCTCGTGTTGCTCTATGGCGTGGATTATAGCACCCGGTAGGGTTCATGTCAATAGCAATAGTCTACTGAAAAATCGGCATTTACCGTTTTTCTTCGGTTCTTAGGCGCAAGTGCAACTCTTGTAACTGTTTTTCGTCGACTGGTGATGGAGCGCCCAATAAGAGATCCACAGCGCTCTGCGTTTTGGGGAAGGCAATAACTTCGCGGATATTGTCCTCGTCTGCCAGCAACATTACCAGGCGATCAACGCCGAGGGCAATACCGCCGTGGGGAGGAGCACCGTACTCGAAGGCTTCGAGCATATGCCCAAATTGCTCTCTTATCTGTTCATCATTCAGCTTCATCAGAGAAAAGACTTTGTGTTGAATTTCCGCGACATTGATACGGACACTTCCACCACCTATTTCGTATCCATTACAGACGATGTCGTATTGCTTCGCCCGGATGTGCAGAGGGTCTGTGTCGAGCCGATCAATATGGGCTTCATCCATACCGGAGAATGGATTATGCTCGGCCTCAAAGCGCTGCCCTTCTTCGTCGAAATGGAGGAGGGGGAAATCGACGACCCAACCGAGGGCCATCTCATTGGGATCAATGAGATTCAGGCGTTCGGCCAGTTTTACTCGCAAACGAGAGAGAACATCGTTACAAACTTTGGGGCTATCCGCGACAAAGAGCAGCAGGTCTCCGGATTCTCCCTGGAGACGGTCAATAATCGCCTGCACATCGTCATGCGACATGAATTTCGTTAAGGGGGATTTCACCTCGCCGGTGGCACTGATTGCCAGGGAAACAAGCCCTTTTGCACCCAACATGCGAGCGAATTCCGTGAGTTCTTCTATTTCTTTGCGGCTGTAACCGCCAGCTCCCTGAACGCGAATACCCTTAACCATGCCATGAGCTGCCAGGGCATTCTGGAATACCCCAAAAGTTCCCACCTGTGCGAGATCTGAAATCTCAACCAGTGGCAAGTCAAAACGGAGATCAGGATGATCTGTTCCATAGCGGTCCATCACATCTGTGAAACTGAGGCGCGGGAAAGGGATGTGCTTAATGCGTTTCTGAGTGGTCTTTTCGATCAAAAAGATCAACAGTCCCTCAATCAAGGACATGACGTCTTCCTCAGCGACAAAGGCCATTTCGATGTCAAGCTGTGTAAATTCTGGCTGGCGGTCCGAGCGTTGATCTTCATCACGGAAACAACGGGCGATCTGGAAGTAGCGGTCTAAACCGGCCATCATGAGTAACTGCTTGAGCTGTTGAGGCGACTGGGGCAAAGCATAAAACTCACCGGCATAGAGCCGACTGGGTACAAGATAGTCTCGCGCTCCCTCCGGAGTACTCTTCATTAAAATAGGGGTCTCAATCTCCAGGAAACCACGCTCATCCAGGTAATCACGCATAACTTTGACCACGCGATGACGGAGCACCATATTCTCGCGCATGGTCGGACGGCGCAAGTCGAGGTAGCGATACTTGAGGCGCAGGGATTCGTCAACCTGAATAGTATCGGTAATAGGGAATGGAGTCGTACGAGAAGGATTCAATATTTCAATATGCTCAGCGACTACCTCAATATCTCCGGTCGAGAGGTTTGGGTTCTCTGTTCCCGCCAGGCGAGCCACAACAGTGCCCCTGATTTGTACCACATACTCTGAACGAAGCTCTGAAGCAATGCGATGGGCCTCTGCTGAGCGTTCTGGATCACAGATTACCTGTGTCAGGCCATAGCGGTCGCGAATATCGAGGAAGACAAGACCTCCATGATCTCGGCGACGATTCACCCAACCGGCAAGGGTGACCTGCTGTCCTATAGCATCTTTATTTAAATCACCGCAGGTATTGGTACGATAATGTACTGGAAAAGCCACGATTGTAAAACTCCTTACTACGTTGAGGATGAATGAAAAAGTTCCAGATTTGAAACACTGCCCACCACCCGCTACGCACAACTATTTTTTTGAGGGTTGGTATGGAAAGAGACGAGCGCAAGCATGGACGCATCATTCTGTGATGTGACATCGATTTGTGAGCCTTGCGTATCAACCGCCAAACTCCTGGGCTGGATAAGCAGGGAGAAAGAAACATATTGCTGCACCAATTGAAGCGTTACTGCTGAATTGGTGGTGGCAACGCCACCACCGGTGTTCGTCGGCGTCGGGGTGACGCCGGTGGTCGGGGTCTGGGTACTTCCTGCGCCCATCGGCGTCAAATCGAGCACGCGGTGAAAAGCGGCATCCATGATATAGAGGTGGGGTTCACCATTGACAGAACTGACGGCGAGCGCACTTGACGAGACAGTACCAGGAATATCCAATGACTTTGTCCCTCCCTGGATAACAGTTGGCACAGGTGTCTGCGCGATAAACTTTGCCTTCACCGGAAGAGGGTGTGCGATGGGAGTAGTGACCAGAACACTGGTTTCAGACGCATTTTGCGACCCAGCCATGAGTTGCAGGCTTTGCACTGAACCACCCGCGTGCAGAAAGAATAGCTCGTGATTTGGGAAAGCGGCGACGCTCATAATGGTATCTGAGGAAGAGAAGGTACTTTGTGTTGTTTGTGCGAGTGGCTTGCCTGCCTTCGGAGAGAAATCCATGATATGCGTTTCCGTTTGTGCTGTGTTCGAGCCGAACACCACGTAGACATCTGAACCAGAAGCGGTGATGAGCATAGGAATCTGGCCAGCTTGAATCAGTTGTGGGTCAATCTGAGCACTGCTATCAAAAACAGGATGCTCAGGTTTTGCCTGCTCCGGTGAAAAAAGGTTGAGGGTATAGGTAGTGGTGGGCCCTGGAGCACCAGCCTTACTGGGTAGTGCTGTCAGTAAGACCAGTTCGGATCCAGTGCTGGCAATAGCCAGCACTTTGGTTTCGGCAGTAACAGGCAAGGGAACGAGAAGCAAGCTGTTGTTGTTCACTCGGTATAATGTATTATCCACGCCCAGAGCATACAACAGAGGTATATTTTGCCCATTGACCTTCCCCATCACCTGGGCAATGGTTTTTGCCTCAGTGCCGGTTGTACCATCGTTGATGGCATTTGCATTGGCGTTGGAAGAGCAAAGGAGCGTGATCGCGGATAGCTTGTTATAGCTCACAATAGCAGCCTGAACGCTACGTGTCAGGTCAGTCTCAAGGAGACTAACGATTGACTTGCGCTGCGTGTCGGTTAACGGGTTATTCTGAAGCAGAGTCCGCAGGGTGCTTTGAGTACTTGCAAGCTCATGGAGAGCTGCAGTAGGGTTGGTGGAAACTTCCTGGTTAGCTTTGTCAATGGCCATGCCAGCATCGCGCACATGTTGTGCCACATTCGTGCCAATTGTCATCTGCGAATAGAGGTACATCCCTCCACCAACAGTAGCCAGTACTACCACGATAAGTAAGGCCAAGAGAGGATACAAAAGACGGCTGCGGCTCCATCTCTGAGCATTGAAAACAGGTTGGGGCGCGGTATCTATGCTATCAAGTGCCAGGGGGCCACTACTGAAATGTAGTGGGCTACTTGTAATCCGACTATCACCTATCATTGCTGCAGGAGCAGGTGAGCCTGCAGTCAATCCAAGTAACGCTGGATCTTCGCCCAATTCACGTCCACCCACTGGTACTGGGCGGCGGACATTAGGAGGTTCCCAGCCAACCTGCTTTACAGATACAACGATAGCAGTGATATTATCAGGTCCACCATTCTCATTGGCGCGTTGTACAAGATGATACACACTATCTTGAGGACCAGATTGGTCAACAATCCTGCGTATCTCATCGTCGCTCACCAGGCCTGAGAGACCATCTGTACAGAGTACGAGCGCATCTTTTTCTTCTATCTGTTCAGGGAAGACATCGATCTCAACATCGGCCTGCGTACCCAAACAGCGCGTTATTACGTTTCGCTGTGCATGGGTACGGGCTTGATCTTCGGTCAATAGACCAGCTCTTACCTGTTCAGCTACCCAGGAGTGATCCTGTGTGACCTGTTTAACCTTTCCGTCGCGCACAATGTACGTGCGGCTGTCACCTACGTTGGCAATGTACGCTATGTTGCCACGTAGAACGGCGGCAACGCAGGTCGTACCCATGCCACTGCGCAACATGTTTTCCGCAGCACGCTGATGTATCAAGGCGTTAGCATGTTTGATCGCATGGAGTAATGAGAGGGCAATATCATCACTATCGTCCTGATAGTACACGTTACTAACAGTATCTACAGCTATTTCACTCGCAACCTCACCAGCCGCATGTCCACCCATACCATCTGCCACAATAAACAAGGCGCCCTTTTTTGCCATCACCTGCGGATCTTTTGGGATGACATAGGCCATATTATCTTCATTGTGTTCACGTTTGCGACCAACGTCTGTTAGCTGTGCAACTTCGAGGCGGAGTTGTTTAGTGGCCAACGCACTTTTCTCCCGTAGTTAATAGCTTATTATTTGGGCGACACGCACTCTAGGCAATTACTGAAACTTTAGGCTATAATACACCGACAAAAAGAAAAACGCAATGCATCTTCTCATTTATGCGCTTTTATGAACACTCTTGCGAGTGCTAATAAAGGTGAGTATACTCTCCCTACCCTATGCACGCAAGATGCGTGGTATGGGCATACTAGAACTATACCATTACGGAGAGTCACAATAAGAATATTGTAAAAGAGGCTAGATATGCAACTGACGCAGTTCGGTGAACACACATGGGTTATCCAGGGTGGGGCTAACATAGGAGTGATTGCCTATGGAGATCGCTGCCTTATTATAGATAGTGGTATGGACAAGGACGTAGGACGCGATATCCTGAACCAGGTAAAAAAGTTGGGCCTGGCTCCCAGCGCATTACTGGTCACTCACGCCCATGCTGATCACTTCGGAGGAGCGCAGTATCTTGTGCGACAGACAGGACTAAAGGTCTATGCAAGCCGTGTAGAGGCAGCCGTTATGTCTGGACCGATTTTAGAGCCACTCTACCTCTTCAGCGGAGCCACTCCTCCACGCGAGTTACAGCACAAATTCTTGTTAGCCAAACCATGCCTGGTAGATACTGTGCTTGAAGGGAATGAACAGACGGTAGATCACATTCCATTGCGGGTCATCCCCCTACCAGGACACAGCATTGAGCAGGTTGGTGTTGCATTTGGTGATACCTTCTTTGTGGGCGACGCATTTTTTACACCGGAGATTCTCGACAAACATCGTATTCCTTTCTATACAGATATTCAGACAGGACTTAGTACCCTCACTAAACTGAAAACGCACATTGAAACGTTTAAGTATGTGGTTGCAGGACACGGCGAGATTTACACAGCAACAGAGAAGGCCGATGCGGCTATCGAGTATACTATCGAGCGTCTGGAAAGCATACTGGAAGGTATACGGGAAGCACTCGATGACGGAAAGGCCCGAACAGCGGGAGAGGTACTGAAGATAGTAGCCGATGCTCAGGGGGTACAAATTCAGGCACTGCCACAATATGTTCTTTATAATACTACCGTACAATCGGCGTTAAGTACACTCTATCAGCGAGGTGAGATTTACCCGCTCTTCCAGGATAACTCCCTGGCCTGGAGTAGAAGTCAATAGGCCCATGGTTGTTACCTCGCCAATTACAAGGACGTTATACAGCCATGAGGAGACTGTTGGTATGCATATCGGTATCAATGCTCAATTGCTATCCTTCAGCCAGAATTATCGCAGTGGTGGAGTCAGTCGTTACATACGCTATCTGCTGAATGAGCTAGCTAAGCAGCCTGGGAAGCACGAATATACTGTTTTTGTCAATGGGCAGGAGATCGTCGAAAAACTTTCGGCCCAACATGCACACATTACCTATATACCTGCGGCATGGTCTGAGTCCCAACCAGCAGCAAGAGTTGCCTGGGAACAACTGACACTGCCATCGCTCATTCGACAAAAACATATCGATGTCTTGCACTCTCCAGTCAATGTATTACCGGTATTGTTACCGCGATGCTGTGCGGGGGTGGTTACCCTGCATGATCTGGCATTTTTGCGCTTTCCAAACGTTTTCACGCGATCAAAGCGCTTCTATCACCAAATGTTTACTGTTCGTAGTATACGTCAGGCATCAATGGTTATCACAGTTTCTGAGAGTACAAAAAAGGACGCTGTCGATCTTATCGGAGTTCCCAGTGAACGAGTAAAGACGGTATACCCTTGCATTGATGCACGCTTCTCCAGTGCCTATAAGGATGAAGAGCTACAAATCTTTCGAGAGAAACAAGGTTTGGCAGACGGATACCTTCTCTACCTCGGTACATTGGAACCACGCAAGAATATCACTACGCTCATTGAAGCGTATGCTCAGTTACGCAAAACCTATGCAATACATGAAAAACTTGTGTTAGCAGGAGGCAAAGGCTGGCTTTATGACGCAATATTTGCGCGTGTAGAACAACTGGGCCTCTCATCGGAGGTTCTATTTGCCGGATTCGTAGCGGATTCCGAGCTGGCTCTATGGTATAGCGCCGCCTCGGCTTTTGTGTTTCCATCGCTTTACGAAGGCTTCGGGATACCGGTCGCGGAGGCGCTGGCATGCGGAGTTCCAGTCATCACTTCGAATGTATCAAGTTTACCTGAAGCAGGAGCTGGCATAGCACTATGTATTGACCCACAGAGTGTGGAGGCCCTGGTTGCAGCAATACATACAGCTTTGACAGACCAGACATTTCGGCAGAAGTGTAGTACAATGGCACCAGTAGTAACCCGGCGCTTCGCAGCGCAAAGGATGGTCGAGCAGACTATCCAGGTGTATGAACAAGCAGCATCGGTACATCGCACCACACAAAGCCGTTCCCAACGTGATTCGTTTGTTCATTAGTGTAGGATGTAGGATAAACGCAAATCGTGAACAGCAGTAAACTTTCTGAAACGACCCATCTGAGTCCAGACACAGATAGGACAGGAGCCCTAGATATGAGAGTAGGAGCAACTGGCCCTATAATGAAAGCCATCTCCAGTAGGCGTTCACATCGTCGTCAATGGCACATCTTCGAGGCTGTCGCCATGGTGCTGCTTGATGCTATATTGATAGGCGCCTCGTTCGGACTAGCATACTTTATGCGCTATTATGTTCTTTTTAAGAGTCATTTACTGGTATTCCTTCGCCACAATATTGAGAGCTCCCTGGTTCATAGCGCAGACTCTTATACGCCACTCAGTAACTTTGTGGGGCTTGGAATCAGTGTTGTAATTGGCTTGATTACTATTTTTGCGATTCGTGGACTGTATAATATTCGCCTGACCGGAAGCTGGTTCCGCCAGGTGTGGACAATCGCCAGCTCGACAACTGTTGGACTGGTATTTCTGGTAACCTATTTCTTCATTTTCCAGCCACCTTCAAGTTCTCGCTTACTTGTGCCGTTTATCTGGGCAATGGCCATTATCGTACTGTCACTCGGACGCCTAATTGTATCAGCAGCAATGGGATCGCTCTACCGGCTTGGCCTGGGTGAAACACGACTGCTGGTTGTTGGCTCGGGGCGACTCAGCAAGATGATCATGCAACACATAGCGGCCAGTCCCAATCTTGGCTTTCACATCGTTGGCTTTTTAAATGATACGAGCGAACCACCTAGTGACTTTGGACGTTTTAAGATGCTCGGTACGTTAGAAGACCTGGGAATGGTGATCCGCTCCATGCAAATAGATGAAGTGATTATTGCCCTTCCCTCGACTATGCACCAGCAGTCTATCAAAAGCGTCCGCCTGTGTGAAAAGCTGGGGGCTTCATTCAAACTTGTACCTGATTTATATGAAGTAAGCCTTTCGCGCATCGACATGGAGGCCGTCGAAGGTATCCCGCTGATCAGTATCAAGCAGGTCTCGCTTAACACTTTACAGCGCATCATTACAGGCTTTGTTGATATTTCGGTATCTCTGCTCCTTCTGGTGCTGGGATCACCACTCTGGTTATGTATCGCGTTAGCAATTCGCCTCAACTCACCCGGAGAGATCGTTTATAAGCAAACACGAATTGGTTTAGATGGACGCCCATTCAAAGTATATAAGTTCAGATCTATGTATAAGAATGCAGATCAGTTCCTGGCATCACTTTGGGTAAAGAATGAAGCTCAGGGACCACTCTTCAAGGTGAGGGATGATCCGCGTATAACACCGGTGGGGAAATTCTTGCGCCGCACCAGCTTAGATGAGTTCCCACAAATCATCAACGTATTGAGGGGAGAGATGAGCCTGGTTGGGCCGCGCCCGCCGTTACCCGCTGAGGTGGCCCAATATGAGGAGTGGCAAAAAGGCCGCCTGGCAATCAAGCCTGGCATGACCGGATTATGGCAAGTTCGAGGTCGCAGCAATCTGAGCTTTGACGAAGGGGTGCTGATGGACCTGTACTACATCGAAAATTGGTCGTTGCGCCTGTACTTCGTTATTCTCTTCCGCACTATTCCCGCGGTCTTAACCAATCGAGGAGCGTATTAAGGCAATGAAAGTAGCGTTAGTTCACGACTACCTCAATCAAATGGGCGGTGCAGAGCGAGTTGTTTTGGCATTGCACGAAATTTTTCCTGACGCGCCCATATATACATCTATTTACGATCCACAACGTGTCGACCCGGCATTTCAGAAGATGGATATACGTACATCCTTCATGCAAAAGCTGCCAATGGTCACAAAACACCACCAGCCATATTTACCCTTTTACCCATTTGCTATGGAGAGCCTGGACTTACGCGGTTATGACCTTGTTCTGAGTAGCTCCAGTGCCTTCGGCAAGGGAGTAATTACGAGACCCGAAACGATGCATATTTGCTATTGTCACACTCCTATGCGCTGGTGTTGGAACTACGACGAATACGTTGAACGAGAACAATTGGGTAAGATGGCCCGTCGCATATTACCTCTCTTGATCACCGGGCTGCGCACCTGGGACCAGACCAGCGCAATGCGCGTCGATCATTTTATCGCTAATTCACCGGTAGTGGCTGAACGAATCCGGAAATATTACCGCCGTGACGCGGTCGTGATTCCGCCACCGGTGGAGGCACGTCGTTTTAGCTTTGACCCGGCGGTACACGTGGAAGATTACTTTCTTATCGTTAGCCGCTTAATCCCGTACAAACGTATTGATGTAGCGATAGAGGCCTGCAATGCGTTACAGCTACCCCTGGTCATTATTGGCAGTGGGCGTCACCTGGAACGACTCAAAAAAATGGCGGGTCCGACAATCCGTTTCATGGGCCGAATCTCTGACGAGGAGGTCCTGCACTATTACGCTCATTGTAGAGCGTTCCTGTTCCCTGGCGAAGAAGATTTCGGCATCACGCCACTAGAAGCGCAGGCATCTGGTCGACCGGTGATCGCTTATGGCATTGGTGGAGCACTGGCATCAGTGGTTGATGGTGTTACAGGGATGTTTTTTAAAGAGCAAACAGTGGAAAGCCTTGCGGAAGCACTGGCATCATTCGATGAACGTGCATATGACCCTCAGACTATTCGTAACCACGCGCTTGAATTTGATTTGCCGCGTTTTCATCGTCGAATTCTCCAGTTTATTGAAGCCAAAATGGGCGAAGAAAGACCAAAGGAGCTGCGTACACCTACAAGCGACCTGGTACAATAACAAAAAACGAGGGGAGATGAGTGATTATCCATTGTGAGAGGAAGAGAGTAGATTTTTCTGCTGCGCTTTCAATAAAAACAGCGTTAGAAAGGTTATATCCGTGGAACTACGGGCATATTGGAATATTATCTGGCGACGTGCCTGGCTAGTGATATTGATTGTAGGTGTGGTGGCCCTGTACGTCGTATATCAGTATGATCATTTACGCAAAACTCCTGGCGCATTGACCCAGTACAGTTCAGACGTCACGATACAGATTGGATTAGGAGCATCTCCCAATGGGGCTGCTGACAATGTCTCGGTCTCAGAATCGCTTGCCGATGCAATGGCCACGGGTCCTATACTCTCCTCGAAAGAATTTGATAGCGAGGTTTCTCACCAAATCGCATTAGATATGCCTCAAATTGAGCAACGCTTTGGCGCCAATCCCGATCTTGGTGATTGGCAGAATACAGGTGCAATAGGTGGGGCGTTAAGTTCCACTCGCTCTTACAGCCTGGTGACGGTCAGCGCCACCTGGAATTACGCGGCAGGGGCATGGGCAATCGCTAACGCCGTTGGCGAAGTAAGCACGGCCAATATCTGCACCTACCTGGGATATGTGGTTTCCAAAGAAGCCTCATGTTCTACAACAACTGATACTACGACGCCTGCTGTGACTGCACGAGTAACCAGCACCGCGACAGACCCGGCGAGAGTGCCAGGTACATCCGCCAGCAAGCAAACGTTTTTTGTGATCCTGCTTCTCATGGCACTTGTGGTTGGTATTGCCCTGGCATTTCTTGTCGAATACCTTGACGATCGAATCCGTAACAAAGACGATGCTCAGCGACTCCTGCAGCTTCCAGTTTATGGAGAGGTGCCGCGCGCCCCACCAGTAGGTCGCAAGCGTTCATAATCACCGGTAATAGAGAAGATTGATTTGTTTAGTTAAGAGGAGCTTTTCCGTGAGTATTCGCTCACAAGAGCAGGTCGCACTGCTCACAGATTATGACATAGGTTCCGCATACAGCGCAGCCTATTATACATTCTATACAAATATTCGTTTCAATTGGAACACCGAACAGCGTATTCACACGCTGCTGCTCACTCCACCTGCGCATTACGCGGCACAAGCAGCCGTCGCGGCTAACACGGCGATTGTGGCCGCACGTAGTGGCATGCCAACAATTTTAGTCGATGCGGACCTCCGTACACCCAGCCTGGAGCAGCGCTTTGGCCTGGATAAGAGAGCCGGTTTCAGTGATCTGCTAACAGAGGCAGAGGAATCGATCACCACTGAGAAGGTCCAAGAACATTTGAAAGAAACCTTTGTCGCCGGTTTACGCGTGCTTGGCGCAGGGACAGCAGTCGAAGGCCCAATATTACTGCTCTCCACGAAACTACAGCGAGTTATTCGACAAATTTCTCTTCTTCTGTCAGAGGGAGAAAATGCAACTGGCGTCGTTATTTTCAATAGTCCGCCAGTATTAGCGGGACCTGATGCCTCACTGATAGGGGCACTGGTAGAGCAGACAATTTTGACCATTGGAACAGGTCATACAACCCGTTTACAAGCAAAACAAGCACAAGAGCAATTAGAACGTGCTCACGTGAACCTGGTTGGCATCGTGATGTTAGATTTTTAGAGTATGATACGTACCAAGTAGATAGATACCCATCTCTTTGCAAGGAGAGCATACTATGCAGGGACGCCAAGACCAGGAACCCAGAGACGGATTTTCCGGGCAATATCCTATCGATTTCAATGGAACAGGAAGGCAACGGGCTATTCCGCGTCGTCCACCTAGCATGGCTCGTATCGATCATCCTCCTGCGACATCGCGTGTAGCCCGTCCACAACGTGAAGTTCCTCGTAAAACACATTGGAGACGGCGGCTTCTCATCTGGGGGATCATCCTTGTTGTATGTGGTGTTCTGGCATGCGGCATTGGCTATGCGGCAGTGAATTTTTTCGCCGCGACCAATGCTGGCGCAGGACCAGCCAAAACGGCCGCGGATTTTCTTGCGGCCATTTCCAATCAAAATTATGACCAGGCCTATAACGACCTTGACGCAGTAATCACCATCCAGCTCGCTCCAGACGATTTTAAGCAGCAGGCGCTGACGACAGATCGTTGTTATGGTGTAGTGACCAATTATAGCGAGGTACAAGACAGTGCTGTGCAGAATAATGCACAAAGCTATAGTTTCAGCTACACCATTACGCGCAGTAAGCTCGCGAAACCTTACACGTTACGGATGACGGTGCAACAAGATAGCAATGGTGACTGGAGAATCAGCAGTTATGGCAATAACAATGATTTAGGGCCAGGACAGCCACCATGTAGTTAGAAACCCACGAAGAAACTCCCGGGAGTTCCAGGGAGTTTCTTCTGTCCGCAAATGGGGGAGTAGATTCGCTCTGGCACTGTGTACATCAACCTTGTTTGAGGTTACGAAATACCTCGAGCAACTCCTGTTTCGTCGCAGGTAGGACAGGTTCTGCCGCCAGACGATGCAACATGTCGATGGTCTTTCGTACCTGTTCAACATAGTTGGTGCAGCCTTCACATGCTGCGATATGTTCCTCGAATTGTACACGTGTTTGCGGCAAGAGCGCTTGCTCAAGATAATCGGTGACGAGTTCCACAATATCACGGCAGGTAAGCTCGTTGTCAGAAGTGGTCAATTCAAGCTCCGTCTTCCTCTTCACAGTACGCCCTATCAACCTGCTGAGTAATTCCCTTGCTCTCTTCATCATATTATGCCTGCCCCTCACCAAAATACTGCTCAAGAGCCTGGCGTACTCGTGAGCGAGCGCGATGTAAAAGCACTCTTTGATTAGTCTCAGATATGGCCAGGAAGTTACATACCTCCGCAGAGGTCCACCCTTCTACATCTCGAAGTGTGATTACCTCGCGCTGGCCAGGTGACAACAGCTCGATTGCCCGCTGAATTTGTGCGTCTGTCTCTCGTGAAAGAAGCCGATCCTCGGGCATTGCATCCCAGTTTTTAGGGAGAGAGATCCAGCGATCCGGCGAATCAGGATGATCCGCTGCAAAGAAGCGCTCAGGGTCTACTGCAGGCTCGCGGTGTTCGGGATCGAAGTCTGATAACACAGAGAAAGGGATACTACGTCCTTCACGCTGGGCACGCGTTTTGGCACAGTTGGTGAGAATCCGAAAAATCCAGGTCTTGAGTGAAGAACGCCCTTCGAAACGATGCAGTCCTTGCAGTACACCTACCCATGCCTCTTGAACCACTTCTTCCGCCACCGCCCTGGTCGGGACAAAGACCTGTGCCAGGCGCAACATGGAGGCATGGTAGTGATCAATAAGCGACACAAAAGCAGCCTCATCGCCGCGACGAAGCAACTCGATGAGGTGCATGTCATCAGTAGACGCCATTACACCCGAGAAACCAGGTGTATCATCATTTTGCCGGACTTTAGCGACATCAGATACACCCCACGGGGAAAGTGTTCCTTCGTCCATCAGCTCCTGTCCTGCTCTACGAGCAACTGAATACTCTATTGTCCTGCGGTCTTTGAGGCGGCGCTCAAGAGAACGCATTCTCGCCGGTAATTGCCTGGCCGAGGATGAGCGTGTGAATATCGTCAGTGCCCTCGTACGTATAGACCGACTCGAGGTTGTTGGAATGGCGGCTGATGGGGTACTCTAAAGTGATACCATTCGCGCCAAGGACTGAGCGGGCCTCGCGGGCCGTTTTGAGTGCTTCACGAACATTGTTGCGCTTGGCAAGAGAAATCTGAACGGGATGCAGGAGACCTTCATCTTTCAGGCGTCCAAGCTGCAAAGCAAGGAGCTGTGCCTTCACCAATTCAGTGGCCATGATAGCGAGTTTTTGCTGCACAAGTTGGAAGCTGGCAATGGGGCGGTTAAACTGAACGCGAGTCTTCGCGTAGTCAAGAGCCACCTCGAAACACGCTCTCGCGGCGCCAGTCGCACCCCAGGCAATACCATAACGCGCTTCATCGAGACAAGAGAGTGGTCCGCGCAGGCCGCGTATGTTCGGCAACATATTCCCGGCGGGGACGCGGCAATCTTCAAAATGCAGTTCAGAGGTGATGGAAGCACGCAGTGAGAGTTTGTGATGGATATCGCTGGTGGTGAAACCAGGAGTACCGCGCTCAGCGATAAAACCTCGAATGCCGTCCTCGGCTCGTGCCCAGACGATAGCCATATCTGCCATGCCGCCGTTGGTGATCCACATTTTCGTGCCATTCAAGACGTAACTATTCCCGTCATGACGAGCAGTCGTACGCATACTGCCAGGATCACTGCCGGAATCTGGTTCCGTCAGACCGAAACAGCCGATTACTTCGCCGCGAGCCATACGCGGGAGCCAGTGCTGTTTCTGTTCCTCGGTACCGTAAGCAGAGATTGGGAACATAGTGAGCGAACCCTGAACAGAGACAAAGGAGCGCAGACCACTATCGCCAGCCTCTAACTCCTGACAGGCCAGGCCATAGCAGACAGCACTCAAACCCGCGCAACCGTAGCCATCGATATGCATGCCCAGCAAGCCAAGTTCAGCGATAGCTGGAATGAGTTCACGCGGGAAGGTGCCAGCCTCAAAATGCTCCCCGATGATGGGTAATACACGCTCGCGAACAAATTTACGTACGGTATTGCGCACCAAGCGCTCTTCTTCTGAGAGCAGATGATCGATGTTATATAAATCAGTGGCCGGTGGCATTTGCACCTGGCGGTGAGTCGCTGTTTCTGCCATAAAATAAGGACCCCTTTCGTTAAAGCAGCGAGCATACCGGATTTAGTGGTAATTAACCTCATCTCTCTTATTATATCTCACTGAAGCTTCATTCTTCATAGTTTCTTTTCTTTCGATACCATCATATGCTTGCATTGTGCCGCAAGCAAGCATATGATGGTATCGATAAGAAAGCATACACCATAGTTCATCATGAGCGATCAGAGTATCGACGTGCTGGCCGATGCGCACGCGCCCTCTGGAGGAGAGTACGTGCTGAGCCTGGATAGTGGTGAGGCCTATCGCCTGATGATCTCTCTCCAGGAGGCCTTCAAGCAGGGAACGGACCAGTCGGGCGTTCCAGAAGGGCTACTGGGCGCCTCCTGGCATCCCTCTCAAGGAGACAGACGATGAAGCAGCGGCAGCACCGCCACAGCGGGCTATACAACCCGCAGACGCACACCTTCGCCGTCACGCATATCCGGCTGGAAGCGGCCAATGCGGGCAAGCTTGCCGCGCTCGATGACCTCGCTCAGGTCTACCTGCCGCTCTGCCAGCAGTACGTGACGCTGTTTTGTACCGATGAGCACCCCGATAAGTTTCGCGCCACATGCTTTGCTACGCCGCTCTCTGAGCGTTGGCACCGGGTCGCCATCCAACAAGCGGCAGGCATCGTGCAGTCATGGCGCACCAACCGCGCCCAGGCGTATCAGGGCTATCTCGACGACCTCCTGGACTACCACGAGCAAGAGGCAGAAGGCACCCTGGATGCAGACGCCAAAGAACCCGTGTGGCGCGAGTGGCACATCCCGACGCTCTCGCAGACCTGCATCCAGGCCAACGCCAATGTGGTCGTCCTCGAACCCGCGCAGGACTCGACCTTTGACTACTG
>WNGG01000579.1_pt1 | contig 55920 bp, 59 predicted proteins | sample 5400661 | NCBI WGS metagenome assembly WNGG01 (sample SAMN13153372, study PRJNA577476) | soil metagenome | isolation source: 100 cm soil or saprolite under Garry oak tree replicate 1 | place: USA:California | collected 2016-06-15 | reverse complement strand
GACGAGATCGTACTCCTGCACGTCATCGATCCCGCCAGCGTCGAAGCGGTGGAGGGTGCGCAGGCCGGGCTGCTGGGCCGGGGCATCTCCCCGACCGGTTCGGCCATGGCCGCCGCGCTGGCCGCCACCGAAGCCAGCCTGTTCGATGTGGCCCAGGAGCGGCTGGGCCGCCCAGCCGTGCGGGTCGGCCGGCGCGGGCGCGTCGAGCGGGAGGTGGTCGCCGCCTGTGCTGATGCGGCCGTACTCGTGGTGGCCCGCGACGGCGACCACACCCGGCTCGGGCCGCGCAGCCTGGGCCACGCGACCCGGTTCGTCCTCGATCACGCACCCTGCCGGGTGTTGCTGGTCTGGCCGGACGAGCCACCCGACCTGGCGACCCTGCCACCCCCGCCGCCCGGTCCTTGACCGGCTGATCTCTATGTAGATAGAGTTATGCCGTGACCCGGACCCGACGCCCGTCCCCGCAGACCGTCGCGGTACTGCGTGCCCTGGCCCCTGAGCCGTCCGCCTGGCGGTACGGCTACGAACTGGGCCAGGAGGTCGGCCTGAAGGCCGGCTCGCTGTACCCGATCCTGATCCGGCTGGGTGACCGGGGACTGCTGGAGGCGACCTGGGAGACCGACCCGCCGGTGGGGCGGCCGGCCCGCCACCTCTACCGGCTGACCGGTGCCGGGGTGCGGCTGGCCGACGAGCTTGCCGCGTCGGCGACCCCGGCGGCGCCGGCGAGCAAGCGCCGGCGCGGCGAGTTGCGGGGTGCGTGGTGAGCCACGACGCAGCCGGGTGGCTGCTCGCCGGTGCCGTCCGGTTGCTGCCGGACGGCCGGCGCGAGTGGGGCCGGGCGATGCATGCCGAGCTGGCCGGGATCGGGCCGGTCGGCGCCCGGTGGCGGTTCGCCCTGGGCTGCCTCGGCGTGGTGACCAGGCAGCGGATGACCCTCCGCGCCGTCGGGTACCTGGTGCTGGCGGCGGGCGTGCTGGCCGGGGTGGTCGGGTTAACCCGCACGATCGCGTACGCCCCGCTGCGCGGAGGTCTTATCGCGCTCGTCTCGATCCTGGTGGCGATGTCCTGGCTGGGCCGCCGCCGCGCGGTCTTCGGCCCGGTGGGTACGGGTCGGGCGTCCCGGTTGGCGGCCGCCGGCGCGTACGTCCTCGTCGGGGCCATGGCGCTCACGATTGTGCTGGACATGCGGGGGCCCGGGCTCGCCAACCCGGACGATAAGGCCACGAACGGCGTGCCGATCTACACCGTGCTGCTGACCCTCTACCTGGTCGGGTTCCTCGCCGCGACGGCCCACCGGTGCGCAGCGACCGGACGGGTACTGGCGACCGGCGTGGCGTCCGGGCTCGGCGCCACGGCGTGCTGGCTGGCGCTCGTACTGGCCATGGGGTCGATCCCGGCAGACCTCGGTCCCGCGCTCGGGTTCATCGGGGTCGCCATGGGCGTGGCCGGGTTCGTCAACAGCGGGCGGCGTGGCAGCGCCGCGCTCGGCCAGCTCGCCGGGCTGTTCGCAGGCGCCCTGGCGGCTCTGCTCATCGTCATCGTCGTCTGGGGGCTGGCCGGATACGGTCCAGCGAGCCTGATCCCGGACCTCGCGCCGGCCGCCCTCAGCCCGGCCGCCGACCTCGCCCAGAGCCGGGTCGAGATCAACGATCCCTACGTGGGCCTGCTGGCCCTCGGCTGCCTCGCAGCCGCCGCGCTGACCGCCGTGAGCGTCGCGACCAGGCGCCCGGCCAGCGACGATCATCGGGCACTTCCAGCGGGTGAATTGATGAAGGCCAGGATGCGCGCGACATCCGGGTCGTAGCCGCCGGGTCGAAGCCTTCCTGCGCCGCATGCGCTGACCGCGCACATTGCCGGGTCGATGTCGACATAGCCGGTCGGGGTTCCGCCCCGGGTGAGCTGGGTGAACAACTCCCAGGCAACCGTGGTCTTCCCGACTCCGGCCGGCCCGTAGAGCCACAACACCGGCACAAGGGCGTTACCCATCGGCCCGGCCGGAGACGTCGTTCAGCGTGGCCGGCCGACCGCGGTGATGGTGCCTTCCCACGACAGTGCGGAAATCTTCACCACGTCGCCGGTGTGCGGGGCGTGGATGAAGTTCCCGTTGCCGATGTAGATGCCCACGTGCCCGCCGCCTTCGAAGAACACCAGGTCCCCGGGGCTCATCCTGCTGACGGGTATGCGGACGGTCTGCTCGTTCATCTGGATGTACGAGGAGTGGTCCAGGGACACGCCCGCCTGGCGCCAGGCCATCATGGTCAGGCCGGAGCAGTCGAACGTACGCGGACCGGCCGCACCGAACACGTACGGCTTGCCGAGTTGGGCGTACGCGTAGGCGATCACGGCGCCCACCCGGCCGCTGACCTTCGGCGGTTGCGGTGGCGGAGCCGGGTTGCCGGCCGGTGGTGGCGGTGGCTTCTTCGCCGCCGCGGCGGCCGCCTTCGCCGCTGCGGCAGCCGCGGCGGCCTGCGCGGCCGCGATCCGCGCCTGCTCCTCCTGCTTGCGCTTGAGGTCCTCCTGCTGCTTCTGGAGTGCGGCGATCTGTGTCTCGATCTTCGACTTGCGGGCCGCGAGGTCGTTCTGCTGCGCGGTCTGCTTGGCGACCAACCCGTCGAGGCGGGTCTGCTCGTCCTGCAACCGGCCGCGGGCCGCGGTCAGCGCGGCGAGGTCGCGCTGCTGTCCGCGGGCGAGGACATCGAGGGTGTCGAGGCGGTCGATGAGGTCGCCGGGGGTACCGGCGGACAGGACCGCGCTGACCCCGCTGACCATCGAGCCCTGGTACGCGTGGGTGGCCAGCGAACCGGCCACTGCCGCGGAGCGGTCCATGTCGGCGGTCAGCCGGGGGATCTGGGATTGGACATCGGCGAGCTGTGCCTGGGTCCGGGTGAGAAGCACGTTGCCCTGGTTGTACTGCTCCATCACCACGTCGAGCTCGCGGCCCTGCTGTTCGACCTGCTCGGCGAGGCTACCCAGGGAGGGATCGGCATGGGCGGGTACCGGGGCGAGGAACGCCGACACCGCGGCAACCAGGGCCGCGAGGAGGACGGTGCGACGCAGCCCCGGGAGGGTACGGGGTGGCAAAGAAACGGCTCCTTCTTCCGCTTGCCAGCCCGGGGGGTGCGGCCGGCAACCGCCTACCGGGTTAGCTGACGGGTTCGGGCGGGAAGAAGTCGCCCTACCGTGGCACTATCGCTACGGATTCACCCCGGCGGCACGTCTGGTTCGGCGTACCGCGGTGGTTCCCCGGCTCACCGAGTGGTGACTCGGCGGTCCGTCTGGCGCCGTCCGGGTGGGCGGCTGATGTCCAGACCTGACTCACCATATACAAGTTGCTCGAAATTGCCATCCCCCACCAGCAGGCCAGGTTTCGCCAAAAATCCTTGCTGGTAACGGTGAATGACCGACCGATTTCAGGGCGCCAGATATGAAACGGCTCAGGGGGCGCGATTGGGGATGATCTAGGCTGACCGGATGGCGGAGGTGACCGGGTTCGGGCTCGCGGTCGGGGTTGTGGCGCTCGCCTTGTACGTCGCCGTGCTGTCCAACCGGCTCTCCGCGTGGATCCGGGTACCGGCACCGGCGCTGTTCCTGGTCGCCGCGGCGGCGGTGGCCTACGTCGCCACCGCGCTGACCGCGCTGCCGGTGGTGACCGTCCAGCGGGTGGTGACGGTGGCGCTCATCATCATCCTGTTCGACGGCGGGATGGGCCTGGGCTGGCGGCGCTTCCGGGCCGGGGCGGTGCCGATCGCGTTGCTGGGGGTCGTGGGTACCGTGCTGACGACGGCGGCGATCGCGCTTTTCGCCGGTACCCTCCTGGGCTTTCCCTGGCGCGCGGCGGTCCTGCTCGGCGCGGCCCTGGCCCCGACGGACCCGGCCGTGGTCTTCTCCGTCCTCGGCCGCCGCGAGATCAGCGGGCGCAGCGGCGCGATCCTGGAGGGCGAGTCCGGGGTGAACGACCCGGTCGGCATCGCCGTGATGATCAGCCTGCTGGCGGCCACCGGCGCGGGTCGCGGCCTGCTGGAGTTCACCGTCGAGATGGCGGTCGGCCTGGTGGTCGGCCTGCTGGGCGGGTGGGTGCTGCTGGTGTTCATCCGCCGGTTCCCGTTGCCGAGCGAGGGCCTGTACCCGGTGCGGCTGCTCGCCGGTGCCGGCGTGCTCTACGGTCTGGCCGCGGTGGTGCACGGCTCCGGGTTCCTGGCGGTGTTCGTCGCGGGCATCCTGCTCGGCGACGCCCGCGGGCCGTACCAGCCGGAGAGCAAGCAGTTCCTCTCCGCGCTCGGGCACCTCGGGGAGATCGTCGCGTTCGTGTACCTCGGGCTGACCGTGTCGCTGCGCAGTCTCCCACCCGCGTGGGCGGTCGGGTTGCTGCTCGCCGTGGTGCTGACGCTGGTGATCCGGCCGGTGGTGATCGGCGCGCTGCTGCTGCCCGCGCGGTTGCGCACCGGCGAACGGCTGTTCATCGCCTGGTGCGGGCTCAAGGGCGCGGTGCCGATCCTGCTGGGCACGTTCCTGCTGACCAGCGCGGTACCGGACGCCAGCCGGCTGTACCACATCATCGTGGTGGTCGTGACGTTCTCGGTCGTCGTGCAGGGCGGGCTGGTGCCGGCGGTGGCCCGGTGGTGCCGGGTGCCGATGCGGGACCGGGGGCGGGGTTACTCTCCTGACGAGACCGTACCGTCCGGGGAGGACGAATGATCATCGGATTCCTGGGCGCCGGCCAGATGGCGCAGACCCTGGCGCGCGTCTGGCTGCCCGCCGGCCACCGGGTACTGCTGGCCAACTCCCGCGGCCCGGACTCGCTGGCCGACCTCGTCGCGGCGCTCGGTCCGGGCGCTTCCGCGATCACCCCGCCGCAGTTGCGCGACGCCGACGTCGTGGTGCTCGCGACCCGGTGGTCGCAGCTCCCGGCGGCGGTCGCGTTGGTCGGGTCGCTCGCCGGGAAGATCGTCGTCGACCCCACCAACAACTTCGTGGACGACCAGCTCGTCGACCTCGGCGGCCGCACGTCCAGCGAGGTGGTCGCCGAGCTGGTACCGGGTGCCCGGCTGGTCAAGGCGTTCAACCACCTCCTGATCCCGCGGCTGGGCACGCTGCACGAGTACGCCGAACCGCTCGCGCTCTTCCTGGCCGGCGACGACCCGGCCGCAAAGGCGGTGGTCGCCGGTCTCATCCGCGACCTCGGCGGTGTACCCGTCGACACCGGCGGGCTGGTCGAGGGCGCCCGGCAGTGGGGTACCGGCGGCGTGCTCGCCGGGCACGGCCATCCGCTGACCGGTACCGAAGCGAAGGCGATCCTCTCCGGCCATGCCTGAGCAGTCTTCGGAGAGTGTCCTCACCGTCGTGCTGGCGCTGGCCGTCAACGTCGGCATCGCGGTGCTGAAGGCGCTGGCCGGCCTGTTCACCGGATCGGCGGCGCTGCTGTCGGAGGCGGCGCACTCGGTCGGTGACTCGGTGACCGAGGTACTGCTGCTGACCGCGCTGCGCCGGTCCAGGCGCCCGGCCGACAAGGAGCACCCGTTCGGGCACGGCAAGGAACGGTACTTCTGGTCGCTGCTCGCCGCGGTCGGCATCCTCGTCTCCGGCGCGGCCTACTCGGTCTTCGAGGGCGTGCACACGATCCTCGCCGGGCCGGGCGAGCAGACCGCCGCGTGGGTGAACTACCTCGTACTCGCGTTCTCCTTCGTGCTGGAGGCGGTGTCGTTCCGGCAGAGCGTGCGGCAGCTGCGCCGGGAGGCCACGCGGGAGGGGGCGACCCGCCGGGCGTACCTGCGCGATCCCGAGGACCCGACGGTCAAGTCGGTGGTGCTGGAGGACAGCGCGGCGCTCATCGGACTGGTGGTGGCCTTCCTCGGCGTCGGGCTGCACCAGCTGACCGGCGCGGCGTTCTGGGACGGCGCCGCGGCGCTGGGCATCGGGGCGCTGCTCGTGGTCGTCGCCTTCCAGCTGGCGAAGACCAACATGGGCCTGCTCATCGGCAAGCAGGCCAACCTGCGCCTGGTCCGCGGCGTCCGGGTGTTCCTGGAGAACCAGCCCGAGGTGGAGAAGCTGGTCGACCTGTTGACGATGATGGTCGGTACCGGCCGGATCCTGCTCTGCGCCCGGCTCGACTTCGACGACAGCCTCACCGCGGGGGAGCTGGAACTCGTGTGTGTGCGCATCGATGCCGGGCTGCGTGGCCAGTTCACCGCGCTGGACGAGGTCTTCCTGGAGCCGGTACCGCGGACGGACAAGGAGCTGCGGGCCCGGGTACTGGCCCGGTACGGCGACGTCCTGGACCGCCCGACACCGCCGATCTGACCGCCGGATAAGCTGCCGGCATGTCGACCGTCCGCCGTCCGGTGAGCCGGAACGTGCTCATCCGGTACCGGATTCTCGCCTTCGTGACCGCGGTGCTGCTGATCCCGTTGGTCTTCGTGGCCACCCCGCTGGACCTCTGGGGCGGCGTCAAGGGCCCGGCGACCGTTCTGGGCATCTCGCACGGGTACCTGTACATGCTCTACGTCGTGTTCGCCTTCGAGATCACCGTGAAGCTACGGCTCCCCCTGGTCCGGATGTTGCTCGTGGTACTGGCCGGGACGGTACCGTTCGGCGCGTTCTTCGCCGAGCGCTACGTCACCCGGGTGTGGAAGGCCAACCAGCGGGAACCAGTCAGGGATGAAGACCACGTGGAAACCGCATGAGGAGCACGGGGACCTGTCCAGCAAGGAGCGGCAGGAGCTGCCCGACAGCGCGTACGCCTTTCCCGGCAAGCGCAAGGAGCCGCTGACCGACGCCCGGCACGTGCAGAACGCGCTGGCCCGGTTCGACCAGGTGCAGGGTGTTTCGGACAAGGAGCGGGACGAGGCGTTCGCGAACATCAAGGCGGCCGCGAAGCACTACGGCGTCGAGGTCGCCGAGCGCGACTGGCACGAGCTGGGCAAGCGCCCGCACACGAAGAACCCGGCGCACTAGGGGGTGCGGGACACCGGCAGGCCGCGCTCCCGGGCGATGTCAGCGAAGGCGCTCGCGTCCACGATGGCCGCACCGCCGGGGTCGTTGTTGAAGTACACGTACACCGGCTCGGTGTCGTAAGCGTCGGCGATGCGGTCCACCCAGGTGCGCAGCGCATCCCGGCCGTACCGGGGGCAGGGCTCGGCGCGGCCCTCGTGCATGCGCAGGTACCCGAAGCCGGCGGTACGCCACAACGGCGTCACCGGCCGGCCGAGGCGGTCCGCCCAGCACAGCGCCGCGTGGTGCTTCTCCAGCAGCTCGCGCGTCTCGGTGGTCCACCACGACGCGTGCCGCGGCTCCACCGCCACCTTGACGGCGGACGGGAACCGCGACAGCGTCTCGCCGAGCGCGCCGAGGTCGATCCGCAGGGACGGCGGGAGCTGCAGGAGTACCGGCCCGAGCCGGTCGCCCAGCGCGGTCGCCCGGTCCAGGAACCGCTGTACCGGCTCGGCGGGTTCCTGCAGCCGCTTGATGTGCGTCAGGTACCGGCTGACCTTCACCGCCAGGCAGAAGTCGTCCGGCGTCCGGTTGCGCCAGGCCACGAAGGTGTCCCGTTCGGGGAGCCGGTAGAACGCGTTGTTCACCTCGACCGTGGCGAACCGTTCGGCGTAGTACTCCAGCCACAGCCGTTGCGGCGTACCGACCGGATAGAACCGTTCGCGCCAGTGCTTGTACTGCCAGCCCGACGTACCCACCAGGATCACGCTCGGTTAGTACCCGGTCGGTGCGGCGTCGTAACGTGGCCGGGCTGGCACACCACCGGTACCGTCGGGAGACATGGACACTCCGGAGGCGATCCGCGAGCGGGCCGGCGCGCTGGTCGAGTACCTGCTCGCGGTGCGCGCCCTGCTGGAGAAGCCGGCCCGCACGGTTCCCACGACCGACGCCTTCTGGCAGGCCGACCTGCCCGCACACTCCGCGGTCACCGTCGGGCCCGGCGACACCACCGGTCCCTGGCTGCGCGTCGGGCGCCCCACCCCGCCGGCCGATCCGGTCATCCCGCCCGCGTTCGCCCGCGACCTCGTGTGGGATCTGTCCTATGTGGACATTCCTCGGTTGGCTGACGACAGGACCGATCCCGAGTTCGACACCTGGCGGGACACCGTGTGGCGAGCCTGGGCGACCGAGGCGGCCGCCGCCGAAGCCACCCGGCGCCTGCACGACCGCCTCTACGACCTGCGGTACCGGCTGGACGTCGACGTCTCCCGCGTGGAACTGGTGTGGGGCCACGCGATCCTGTCCGCAAAGCTCGCCGGCGAACGCGTCCTGTACCCGCTGATCGCCACGCCCGTCGCGATCGAGTACGACCCGGAGGCCACTTCGGTCAGCGTCGTACCGCAGGGGCCGCCCCGCCTGCAGCCCGACGCGCTGGCCGACCTGGACAACCGGCGGGTCGGCGACCTGCTCGACCTCGGCAAGGCCAGCGGTCAGGTGGAGGTCGACCCCTGGGACGCGGCCGAACGGCGCGAGTTCGCCGACCGCGCGCTGCGCCGCCTGGGCTTCGACGCGGTACTGCGCGAGCCCGGCGCACCGGCCGTGGCCGGGCCGCACGTCGTGGATACCGGCGTGCTGTTCGTCCGGCCGCGGCAGCGGATGGTGCGCCGGTTCCTGACCGACATGCGGGACCGACTGTCCATACCGGACAGTTCAGTTGGTGGCCTCGCCAGCATCCTCGCGCACGAACCGAGCCGGCTCGTGCTCGGCGACGAGGAAGGCTGGCCGCAGACCGCCGACCGGCTGCTCATGCCGATGCCCACCAACGAGGCGCAGGAGTCCATCGCGCGGCGGCTCGCGGTACACCGCAACGTCGCGGTACAGGGGCCGCCGGGTACCGGCAAGACGCACACCATCCGCAACCTCATCTGCCACCTCGTCGCGCACGGCAAGCGGGTACTGGTCCTGGCGCAGAAGGAGGACCCGCTGCGGGTGCTGCGCGACGGGCTGCCCGAGGAGATCCAACCGTTGTGCCTGGCGATTCTCGGCCGCTCGGCAGACCAACTCGTCCAGCTCCAGATCGCCGCGCGCGAGCTGTCCGACCGCGCGGCAACGCTCGACCAGGCCGCCGAGGACCGGTGGTCGGCCCGGCTGTTCGCCGAACTCGAACGCGCCGAGGCCGAGATGGCCGAGGCCGAGGACCGGTTGCGCGAGGCGGCCGAGCGCGAGGCCGCGACGTTCGACCTCGACGGGGGTACCGCCACCGCCAGCGAGGTCGGCGAGTGGCTGCGCCGGCACGCCCCGGCCCTGAATCTCATCCCGGATCCCGTCCCGGTCGGCACCCCGCCGCCGCTGGAACCGGCTGAGTTCGCCGTACTCGCCGACATCGCGCGCGAGGTGTCCGCCGAGGACCGCGCCGCCGCCCTCGGTCCGCTTCCGGTCGACGGGCAGCTGCCGACCGGGGAGCAGCTCGCCGCGCGCCGCGATGCGCTGGACAACGCCCGCAAGGCCGTCGACGCGCTGCTCGACCGCGGTATCGCGGTGGACGGGGTACGGCGCCTGAATGAGGCGCAACTCGACGACCTCGCTCGCGCGCTGCGGACCGAGGCCGACGAGCTGACCCGGCGCGAGGGCAGTTGGACCGACCGGCTCGGGCACCTGGTCCGCGATCCTAGCTGGCAGGCGGTGTGGGACGCGCACGCGGCCGCGACCCAGCAGGCGCTGACCGACCTCGGCCAGCGCACCGCGTTCCTCGCCGGCCGGTCGATCGCGGTACCCGACGAGCACCTCACCGAACCCCGCCGCCTGCTCGGCGAGCTCGGCGAGATCCGCGCCCGGCTCGCCGAGGGACGCAAGGTCGGCCGGTTCACCCAGGGCGACCTGTACCGGCTCATGCAGCAGTGCCGGGTCGACGGGGAGCCGGTCCGCACCGAGCCCGATGTCGACCTGCTCATCGCGACCATCGAGCGCGGTCAGCTACGCGGTCAGCTGACCGCCCGCTGGGCCGAGTGGGCGCAGCGGCTCGGGTTCCCGCTGCCGCCCGGTGCCGAGCCCGAGGTCTGGGCGGGCCCGCTGCTGACCACCGCCCTGGGCGCGCTGGACTGGGAACGGCGCCGCTGGCCCGCCCTGTACCAGCAGGTCGTCACCCGGTACCCGCGCTGCCCCAGGGACATCGACGCGCGTACCCTCGCCGAGCTGGCCGGCGCGGTGGAGGCGTGCGGCAACGTCGTCGTCGCCGACCGGCTCGCCGCGGAACGCCAGGCCCTGTCGGCGTGGATCGACCAGGTCGCGGCTTCATCGCCAACCTTGGGGGAGCTGGCCGCCGCCTGGCACGGTGGCGACCTCACTGAGTGGGACGATGTGCTGGCCGAGATCCGTCGACTGTGGACGGTGCGGCCGGAGGCGTTGCGGTTCGCCGAACTCGCCGCGCGGCTGCGCCTCGTCGCTCCACAGTGGACGGTCGAGATCGAGGACGGCTCGTGGGCCGGCACTTGGGCCGGACCAGCAGGGCGGCGCTCATCGGCACTGCCGGACAGCGGGGAGACCGCACTGCGGGCCTGGCGGTGGCGGCAGGCGCAGACCTGGTTCGACGAGACCGTCGGCGTGCTGGACACCGCCGCGCTGGGCCGCAAGGTGGAGCGCTGCCGCGACCGGATCCAGCAGCTGACCCGCGACCTCGTGGTGACGCTGGCCTGGCTGTCGGTCGCGCGTACCCTCGACGACCGCAAGAAGGCCGCGCTGTCCGACTGGACGGCGGCGCTACGCAAGATCGGCAAGGGTACCGGCAAGAGCGCCGCGCACTGGCAGGCCGTCGCCCAGCGCGCGATGGCCGAGGCGGTCGACGCGGTACCGGTCTGGGTCATGTCGATCGACCGCGCCCTGGAGCAGTTCAAGGGCGGTCAGCCGCTGTTCGATGTGGTGATCGTCGACGAGGCCTCGCAGGCCGACGTGTTCGCGCTGCCGGTGCTGAGCCTGGCGCGGCGGGCCGTGGTCGTCGGCGACGACCAGCAGATCGGCCCGCAGATCGTGGGGGTACCGACCGACCGGGTACAGGCGCTGATCAACGCGCACCTGGCCGACGTGCCGTCCGCGGTGCAGTTCGACACCGAGAGCAGCCTCTACGACCACGCGGTTCGCCGGTCCCCCGAGCGGATCCTGCTCACTGAGCACTTCCGCTGCGTACCGGCGATCATCTCGTTCTCCAGCGACCACTACTACGACCGGAGGATCCAGCCGCTGCGGGCCGACCTGCCCACCGGCATCGGCGCCCCGGTCCACGCGGTGTTCGTCCCCGGCGGCCTGCGCGAGGAGCGCCCCGACTTCGGCGAGGTCAACGTACCCGAGGCCGAGGCGCTGGTGAGCCGGGTGGCGCTGATCGTGGCCGACCCCGCGTACGACGGGAAGACGCTCGGCGTGGTCAGCCTCTTGTCGACCAGCGGCCAGGCGGCGTACCTGCACCACCGGCTGCGCGAGGAGATCGGGCCGGAGGAGCTGGAGCGGCGCGAGGTACGGGTCGGCGACGCGTACACCTTCCAGGGCGACGAGCGCGACGTCGTGCTGATCTCGATGGTGGTCACGGGCTCGTGGGCCAGCACTTGGGCTGGACCAGCAGGGCGGCGTTCGTCGGGGTTCGGGGCGTTCACCAAGCGCGACTTCCACCGCCGGGTCAACGTGGCCGCCTCCCGGGCGCGGGACCAGCTGTGGCTGTTCCACTCCGTCCAGCTCGGCGAGTTGACCGGCGACGACGCCCGGGCGCTGCTGCTCGCGTACTACCAGCGGCCGCGGACCGCGGACCCGGTACCGGCTGATCCGGACGCGGCCTGCACCAACGACTTCGAGCGGGCGGTACTGCGGCGCCTGCGCGACCGCGGCCTCGCCCCGATCCCGCAGTTCCGCATCGGCGCGTTCCGGATCGACTTCGTGCTGCCCGCGCCGGACGGGCGGCGCCTCGCGATCGAGTGCGACGGCGACCGGTACCACGGCGCGGACGCGTTCACCGCGGACCTGCGCCGGCAGGCGATCCTGGAACGGGTCGGCAACGCGACGTTCGTGCGGCTGCGCTCCAGCGTCTTCCACCGCGATCCCGACGTGGCGCTGGCGCCGGTCTGGGCCCGCGCCGAGGAACTTGGCATCGTCATGGGAGCGCCCCGGGGCTAGTCTCGCGGCATGATTCTCGGCCGCAGGCTCGTTGCGGTCGCCACGACCATGGTGCTCGGCGCGCCGCTCGGTCCGGTCGTGGCCGCCCCGGCCGGGTATCCGATCAGCGGGATCGACGTGTCCGCGTTCCAGGGCACGATCGACTGGGCGGCGGTGGCCGCCGGCGGCGCGAAGTTCGCCTACATCCGGGCCAGCGAGCAGGCCGACATTCCCGACGCCACGTTCCCGGCCAACTACCAGGGAGCGAAGGCCAACGGGCTCTACGCCGGGGCGTACCACCGGGCCCGCCCCGACGTCAGCGGTGGTAAGGCGCAGGCGGACTTCCTCGTCGACCAGGCAGGGTACGTCGAGGACGGCCGCACATTCCCGCCGATGCTCGACATCGAGTGGCCGCGCGCGAACTGGCCCGGCCTCAACGCCTGCTACAACATGACCCCGGCGCAGCTGTCCGGCTGGATCCGCGACTTCGTCACCGAGATCTCCGCCCGTACCGGCAAGCTCGCCATGATCTACACCAACCCCAACTGGTGGAACCCCTGTACCGGCAACGACGCGACCTTCGGCGGGTACCCGCTGTTCAACTCCGGGTACGTCGCCAGCCCGCCGCCGCCACCGGCCGGGTGGGCGACGTGGACGCTGTGGCAGTACGCAAACTCCGGCTCGCTGCCGGGTGACCAGGACGTGTTCAACGGCGACTATCTTGCGCTCGCCCGGCTCGCCGGCGGTACGCCGTTCGGGCTCCTGGCGCAGGCGAACGGCCGCTACGTCACCGCGGAGAACGGTGGCGGGTCACCGCTGATCGCGAACCGGACCGCGGTCGGCGCGTGGGAACGGTACGACCAGGTCGACGCGGGCGGCGGGTACATCGCGCTGCGGTCGCACGCCAACGGCTTGTACGTGACCGCGGGCGCAGGTGCCCTGGTCGCGAACAGCGTGACGATCGGGACGGGGCAGAAGTTCACCGTGGTCGTCAACGCCGACGGCAGCGTGAGCCTGCTGGCGCTCGCCAACAACCGGTACGTGACCGCGGAGAACGGCGGGGCGTCCGCCCTGATCGCCAACCGCACCGCGATCGGCGCCTGGGAACGGTTCGACGAGGTCCTCCCGGCGGCGCTGATCAGCTTGCGCGCCAAGGCGAACGGGCTGTTCGTGAGCGCGGACGCGGGCGGCGCGGCGCCGCTGATCGCCAACCGGGGCGCGGTCGGGCCGTGGGAGCAGTTCGATCAGGTCGACGCCGGCAACGGGTACCTCGGGCTGCGGGCCCGGGCCAACGGCCGGTTCGTGACCGCGGAGAACGCCGGTACGTCGCCATTGATCGCGAACCGTACGGCGGTCGGCGCCTGGGAGAGCTTCCGGGCGGTGGTCAACCTCGACGCCAGCATCAGCCTGCTGGCGCTGGCCGATGGGCGGTACGTGACCGCGGAGGCCGGCGGCGTGTCTCCGCTGATCGCCAACCGCACGACGATCGGCGCGTGGGAACAGTTCCGCCGCGGCGTTCTGTAGCGCTGCGGTCAGAGCGGCAGGACGCAGGTGGGGCTGGCGACCTCGACGGCGTCGCCGGTCGGCCACGGCAGCCCGTCGGCGTCGAACGCGAACGACACGACCGAGTTGCCCTTCTGGTTCGCCACGAACAGCAGGTCGTCCACGATCGCGAAGTGGCGCGGCCACGAGCCGCCGGTCGGCACCTCGTCGATCCCGGTCAGGTCGCCGCCGGCGTCGACGTCGAACGTGGCGATCGTGTCCGCGCCGCGGTTCGAGATGTAGAGCCGGCGGTTGTCGGCGGACAGCGCGATCGACGCCGGAGCGCTCGGCGGCCCGCTCGTGGACGGTACCGTGGCGACCTCGCGCAGGACGCCGGTACTCGGGTCGGGGTCGAAGACCGAGATCGTCGAATCCAGCTCGTCGGCGACGTACCAGCGCCCGTTCGGGTGGGCCACCGCGTGCCGCGGGCCGGCTCCCGGGTGGGTACGGGCGAACGGGTCCGCCGCCACGCTGAGGCGCCCGCTCACCGGATCCAGCCGGTACCCGATCAGCTTGTCCAGCCCGAGGTCCACCACCACGACGAGGTCGCCGGCCAGGAGTACCTCGTGCGCGTGCGGCCCTTCCTGGCGCTCGGGATCCGGCCCGGATCCGGTGTGCTGGACGAGATCGGTCCGCGGGCCGAGGCTGCCCTCCGCCGCGACCGGGTGTACCGAGACGCTGCCGCCGTCGTAGTTCGCGGCGAGCAGGTACCCGGCCGGGTGGTACAGCAGGTGGCACGGTGACCCGCCGCCCGTCGGCTGGCGGTTGAGCAGGCGCAGGCCGGAATCGGAACGGGCGAACGCCGCCACCGAGGGGTCGGTCAGCTCGTCGACGGCATAGAGCACCGACCGGTCAGGGTCGGCGACGAGGAAGGACGGGTCCGGCGCGTCCACCCGGTCCACGAACGACAGCCGCGCGCCGTCCCGCGAAAAGATCGAGATGCCCGACCCGTACGACCCCACGTACACGATCATGTTAAGACCCTCTCACGCGCCGGTACCCGGGTGACCGCGTGGAGGACCACGTTCGCGGCCAGGCCAAGGCTCGCGATGACGATCCCCATCGGCAGGGCGGTACCCCGGCCGCCGAGCCCGACCAGCGGCGCGGCCGCGGCGCCGAACACGAACTGGCCCAGGCCCAGCAGGGCGGAGGCGGACCCGGCGGCCTTCGGGTGCCCGGCCAGCGCCAGCGCGGTGGTGTTGGGCAGGACCACCCCGACCATCGCCACGGCCAGGAACAGCGGCGGCAGCAGCCAGACCAGCCGGTGCGAACCGGAGGCGACGGCGGCCAGTACCCCCAACCCGCCGGCCAGGTGCACGGCCAGCGCGACGGCCAGCAGGGTACCCGGCGCCACCCGGCCGAGCAGCGCGCTGTTGACCTGGCTGGCCAGCACGATACCCAGCGCGTTGACGCCGAAGATGAGCCCGAACACCTGCGGCGAGACGCCGTAGATCTCCTGGGTCACGAAGGACGATCCGGAGATGTAGGCGAACATCGCGGCGAAGACCAGCCCGCCGCCCAGCGCGTACCCCAGGAAGGTCCGGTCCCGGCTCAGCCCCCGGAAGGTGCGCAGCGTGTGGCGCAGCCCGCCGCGGCGCCGGCGCTCCATCGGCAAGGTCTCCGGCAGCGCGAGCGCGACGCCGACCAGCAGCACCAACCCGTATCCGCTGAGCACCACGAACACCCCCTGCCACGAGGTGAACCGCAGCACCTGGGCGCCGGCCAGCGGGGCGAGCATCGGCGCCAACCCGGTGACGAGCATGAGCAGCGAGAAGAAGCGGGCGGCCGCGACGCCGGAGTACAGGTCGCGTACCACCGCCCGGGCGATCACGATGCCGGCCGCGCCGCCGAGCCCCTGCACCAACCGCAGCCCGGTCAACACCGTCACCGACGGCGCGACGACGCAGAGCGCGGAGGCGGCGGCGTAGGCGGCCAGCCCGGCGTAGAGCGGCCGGCGCCGGCCGAGTGCGTCGCTGACCGGGCCGTACAGCAACTGCCCGAGAGCGAGGCCGGCCAGGCACGCCGTGAGGGTCAGCTGTACCTGCGCTTCCGTCGCGTGGAAGTGCCGGGTCAGCGCCGGGAACGCGGGCAGGTACATGTCGATCGACATCGGACCGAACGCGGTCAGGGCGCCGAGCACGATGATCAGTGCAAGGCGTCGCATCCGGCAAGCCTAACGACCGTGCCGGAACAGTTAAGACTCTTGACAGTAATCCCCGAGTCGGCGAATGTGAGGCTGTCCAATCGAGAGGAGAGGGGGGAGCATGTTCCGGAGCAAGCGGCGGGTCGCCGGCGCGTCGGCGTTGCTGTTAGGCGTCGGGCTCGCGCTGACCGGTCCGATGACCGCCGCACAGGCACACGACCACGACAACGCGAGCCCGCGCAAGGTCCTCAGCGTGTATTTCGCCGACTGGGACATCTACGGTCGCGGGTACTTCGTGAAGGACATCCCGGCGGGCCAGGTCAACGTCATCCAGTACGCGTTCGGCGTACCGACGTTCGACAAGGCCACCGGTACCGTCGGCTGCGGCATCCTCGACCCGTGGGCCGACTTCCAGCGGCCGGCCGGCACGGCCGACTCGGTGGACGGTGTGGCCGACGACGCCGCCAATGCCGACCAGCACCTGTTCGGCAACTTCAACCAGCTGCGCAAGCTCAAGCAGAAGAACCCCAAGCTCAAGGTCGAGATCTCGCTGGGCGGCTGGACCAAGTCCACCTGGTTCGCGAACGTCTCCGCCACCAAGGAGCGGCGCGCCGCGTTCGTGACCGCCTGCGTCGACACCTTCATCAAGGGCAACCTGCCCACCGGTGGCTGGCCGACGCAGGCCGGCGGTACCGGTGCGGCCGCCGGCATCTTCGACGGCATCGACCTGGACTGGGAGTACCCGACCGCGCTCGGCGGCGGCAACGTGGACTACGGGCCGGCCGACCGGCACAACGCCACCCTCCTGGCCCGCGAGTTCCGCGCGCAGCTCGACGCGCTCGGGCGGGCCGACCACAAGCAGTACCTGTTGACCGCGGCGCTGCCCGCGGCCAGGAACTCCACGAAGTACTACGAGCTGGAGTCGTTCACGAGGTCCCTGGACTGGGTCAACGTGATGGCGTTCGACTACAACGTCCCCGGTGACCCGGTCGCCGCGCACGACACGCTGTTCCGGCAGGACCGGCGCGACCCGCACGGTGACGACCCGACCTGGAACACCACGGGTACGGTGCTGTGGTACCTGCGCAACGGGGTACCTCCCGACAAGATCGTCGTCGGGGTACCGTTCTACGCCAACCAGTACATCCGGGCGCCCGGGCTGTACCAGCCGTTCGACAACACCGGCCTGGATCCGAACTCGCTGCAATGGGACCAGATGCCGCAGCCGACGTACCACGCCCTGGTCGACCAGGCCGGCATCGTCTCGGCCAGCGGGCAGGGTCAGCTCGGCTACACCCGCATCTGGAACTGGCGCGCGGGCGAGCCGTACCTGTTCAACCCGGCCGGGGTGCACGCGCTCGCGTCCGGGACGGTGACGGTACCGACACTCATTTCCTACTCCGACCCGCACTCGATCGCGGAGCGCACCAGGCTGGTCAAGTCCTGGGGCCTGCGCGGCGCGATGGCGTGGGAGGTCAGCCAGGACTCCGACGCGCACGCGCTGCTGGGAGCGCTCGCGCCGATCCTGAACTAACCTCGCACCAGACGGCGGGGCCGCCGGTCGGGCGGCCCCGCCTTCGCGTCGGTACCAGGATCAGCAGGGGCCGTTGTCGGTCCACACGTTCTGGCTGTTGTTACCCGGGGTGTCGCCCTGCGTCCACCACTTCGCGGTCCACTTGTGGCCGTTGAAGGAGACCTGCATGCCGCCGGTGTACGCGGTGCTCGAGTTCCACGGCGGCGCCGAGCAACTCCCGACGGGCGTCGGCGAGTTGGTGGTCGGCGGCGGCGACTGGGGCGGCGTGGCCCCGGCGAACCGCGCGTTGAACTTGGTGAAGTCCCACGGCTGCTGGCTGACATTGGAGCAGATGCCGTTGTCGTTGCTCGTGGTGCACGGCCGGTCCCGGTTGAGCGACCAGTACGTGTACCGGGTCAGCCCGTGCCCGGTCGCGTAGTCGAGCACGGTCTGGAAGTCCGACTGCAGGAAGATCTCGCCGTTGTCGCTGCGGCCGTTCATCATGGCGACGCCCTCGTGGTTGTACGCCGTCGCGCTGCTCCAGCCGAACGTGTTCATCAGCATTCCGTGGAACTGCTCCAGCGCGGCGGTCTGCGACGACCCGCCGTTGAAGCCGCCGTCGAACGGCATGATGGCGTAGTTGTTCGGCGCGAAGCCCAGGCCCTTGGCCGTGTTCAGCACGTTCTGGCCGAAGTACCCGGTGCCGGCCGCGGTACCGGCCGTCGTGATCGACACGTACAGGCCAGCGTTGCTGCGCTGGAGGATCTGCGCGGCGCCGACCTCGTTGTTGATCGCGGCGGTGTTCTCGTACTCCGGCTCCTCCAGGTCGAAGTCGACCGCCTTGACCGAGTACTTGTTGATGACCTGCTGGTACGCCGCCGCCGTCGCGGCTGCGGTGCCGCAGGTCTGGCCCAGCTTGGTACCGGCGTACCCGCCGATGGAGATGGAGACGTCGCCGCCGGCCGAGCGGACGTGGCTGATGATGTTCGCGACCGTGGTGTCGGACGAAACCGAAGCCGTCCCGTCCCACGTCGGGGTACAGCCGCCGCCGTTGGGTGCGAGGATGAACGCCAGCTCGAAGGACTTCTGCCCGGTGGCCGCCATGACGGTGGGCAGATCCGGTGGGTTGTTCGAAAGCGGCATCACGTAGGCCGCGGCGCCGTACCAGTTGTTGGACAGCGTGGCCGCCTGCGCGGTACCGGCGGTGACGGCGAGGACCGCCCCGCCCGCGGTGATGCCGGCGCTGAGGATGGCGCCGATAATGGTCTTTCGCCGCATGCAGGTCCTCCGATCTGTAAAGAGACTTAATTGACACCTGTATCTATAGCAGGACGTGGATCCCGAGGCAATCGCTGCGGCACCCCAGGCTGGCGCAACGATCGACCGGATCACGGCTGGAACACGCAACGAATCGCCGCCAAAGCGCAAGCCTTAAGCATGGATTCGCCGGTCACCGGGCCTTAACGTGGAGGCATGACTCGGCGATACCTGATGTGCCGCCCGACATACTTCGCGGTGGACTACGTCATCAACCCGTGGATGGACCCCAGCAACCCGGTCGACGTCGACCGCGCCATCGCGCAGTGGACGACGCTGGCCAACACCTACCGCCGCCTCGGGCACACCGTCGAGCTGATCGAGCCGATCCCCGGTCTTCCGGACATGGTCTTCGCCGCCAACGGCGCGACCGTGATCGACGGTAGCGTGCTCGGTTCTCAGTTCCGGTACCCGGAGCGGACCGAGGAAGGCCCCGCATACCTGAACTGGTTCGCCCGCAACGGCTTCGTCACCCAGGAGGCGAAGAGCACCAACGAGGGTGAGGGCGACCTGCTGCTGACCGAGCGCTTCCTGCTCGCCGGCACCGGCTTCCGCACCGACCTCGACGCGCACTCCCAGGCCCAGGAGCTGTTCGGCCGCCCGGTCATCACGCTCCAACTGGTCGACCCGCGCTTCTACCACCTCGACACGGCGCTGACCGTGCTCGGCGGCCCGGCCGGCATCGCGTACCTGCCCGACGCGTTCTCCGCGGGTAGCCGCAAGGTGCTCCGCCAGCTCTTCCCCGATGCGATCATCGCGCACGAGGAGGACGCCGCGGTGCTCGGGCTCAACGCGGTCAGCGACGGCCGCCGGGTGGTCATGCCGGTGCAGGCGCGCGGGCTGGCCGCGCAGCTCACCGAGCGGGGGTACCAGCCGATCGGTGTCGACCTCTCCGAACTGCGTAAGGCCGGTGGCGGCCCCAAGTGCTGCACGTTGGAGGTACGAGGCTGATGACCGCGATCGTTGGTGACCTCCGGACGGCGGACGCCGTCCTCGAGGCCGAGCACTGGACGGCCCACAACTACCACCCGCTGCCGGTCGTCATCGCCGACGCCGAGGGCGCCTGGGTCACCGACGTTGACGGCAAGCGGTACCTGGACTGCTTGGCCGGGTACTCGGCGCTCAACTTCGGGCACCGGCACCCGGCCCTGGTCGGGGCGGCCCGCGCCCAGCTCGACCGGCTCACGCTGACCAGCCGCGCGTTCCTGCACGACCAGTTCGGGCCGTTCTGCCGCGAGCTGGCGCAGCTGTGCGACGCCGAGCTGACGCTGCCGATGAACACCGGCGCGGAGGCCGTCGAGAGCGCCATCAAGGTGGCGCGCGCCTGGGGGTACCGGGTCAAGGGGGTACCCCAGGGGCAGGCCACGATCGTGGTCGCCGCGGACAACTTCCACGGGCGTACCACCACGATCATCAGCTTCTCCACCGACCCGGACGCCCGCAACGACTTCGGCCCGTACACCCCGGGCTTCCGGATAGTCCCCTACGGCGACCTGGAAGCGATGGCCGCGGCGGTCGACGACACCACGGTCGCCGTGCTGATCGAGCCGATCCAGGGCGAGGCCGGCGTGCTGGTACCTCCGGACGGCTACCTGGCCGGGCTGCGCACTCTGTGCACCGGGCGCAACGTGCTGCTCGTCTGCGACGAGATCCAGTCCGGCCTCGGCCGCACCGGGGAGACGTTCGCCTGCCGGCACGAGGGCGTGGTCCCCGACCTGTACCTGCTCGGCAAGGCGCTGGGCGGCGGCGTTGTCCCGGTCTCGGCGGTGGTCGGCCGGCGCGACGTCCTCGGCGTGCTGCGCCCCGGCGAGCACGGCTCGACGTTCGGCGGCAACCCGCTGGCCTGCGCGGTCGGCCGCGCCGTCATCGCGCTACTGAACACCGGCGAGTACCAGGAGCGTGCCCGTACCCTCGGCACCGTGCTGCACGAGCGGCTCGGCGGCCTGGTCGGGCATGGCGTGACGGCGGTGCGCGGCCGCGGCCTGTGGGCCGGTGTCGACATCGAACCGGCGCTGATGACCGGCCGCGAGGCGTCGAAGCGGCTGATGGCGCGCGGCGTCCTGGCCAAGGACACGCACGGCTCGACGATCCGGCTCGCCCCGCCCCTGGTCCTCACGGAGGACGAGGTGCACTGGGCGGTCGACCAGCTCAGCGCGGTGGTAACCGGACCACGCTGACGAAGAAGTCGTCGATCTGCCGGACCGCCCAGATGAAGTTGTCGAAGTCGACCGGCTTGGTCACATAGGCGTTGGCGTGTAGCTGGTAGCTGCTCAGGATGTCCTCGTCGAGCTGCGACGTGGTGAGCACGACGACCGGGATGTGCCGCAGCGACTCGTCGTTCTTGATCTCTGCGAGCACCTGGCGCCCGTCGCGCCGGGGCAGGTTGAGGTCGAGCAGGATGAGGTCCGGCCGGACCGCATTCGTGTACGGCTCCTCCTGGCGCAGGTAGGCCAGCGCCTCCACGCCGTCGGAGACGACGCTCAGGCGGTTGCGCACCTTGTGCTCCTCGAACGCCTCCCTGGTCATCAGCACGTCGCCGGGGTCGTCCTCGACCAGGAGCACCTCGATCGGGGTGACCTGCGTGGCGGGATAAGTCATGAAACGGTCTCCTCGACGGATTCAGCGGCGGGCTCGGCGGCGCGCTGCGGTGAGACCGGCGCCGCGGGCAGGCTAAAGCGGATCGTAGTGCCCTCGCCGGTCGAGGTGTCCACCCAGATCCGGCCGCCGTGGTACTCGATGATCTTCTTCGCGATCGCCAGGCCGATCCCTGTACCGGGGTAGACCTCCTTCGCGTGCAGCCGCTGGAAGATGACGAACACCTTGTCGGCGAACTCCGCGTCGATGCCGATGCCGTTGTCCCGGCAGGTGATCTCCCACTCGCCGTCCACCCGGTGGGCGTCGAGGTGCACCCGGGGCGGTACCCCCGGCCGGCGGAACTTGATCGAGTTGCTGATCAGGTTGCCGAGCAGCGAGGACAGCAGCGGTTCCTCACCGCGTACCGTCGGAAGGTCGGCCCAGGTCACCGTGCCGCCGGTCTCCTGGAGCGCCGCCTCGCGCTGGTTCACCGCCTCGCGGACGAGGGCGTCCAGGTCCACGTCGGTGAAGCCGGAGGTGAGCCGGCCGATGCGGGAGAACGCGAGAAGGTCGTTGATCAGCCGCTGCATCCGCTCCGCGCCGTCGACGGCGAAGGCGATGTACTGGTTCGCCCGCTCGTCGAGCTGCCCCGCGTACCGCCGCTGGAGAAGCTGGCAGAAGCTGATCACCTTCCGGAGCGGCTCCTGGAGGTCGTGCGAGGCGACGTAGGCGAACTGCTCCAGGTCGCGGTTGGACCGGGTCAGCTCCTCGGCCTGCGATTCCAGTTGCCGGTTGGTCTCCTCGATGAGTTGCCGCGCCTGCCCCACCTCCTGGAGATCGTTCACGATCCGCCGGCGCATGCTCTCCACGTCGCCGGCCAGCCGGGCCAGCTCGGGCGGACCCTCGACGGACACGACGTGCTCGTAGTCTCCGCCGACCACCTCGCGTACCTCGGCTGCCAGCCGGTACACCGGCCGGGTCACCAGGTACCGCAGCAGGACGGCGAGCAGGATGGCGGCGAGCAGGATCACCAGGCCGGCGGCGACCAGCAGCTCGACGAGCTGGCTGCTACTGCCGTCCACCGCGCGTACCCGGTCCGCGCGCAGCTGGTTGAGTTCGTCCTGGAGCCGGCCCACGTCCGACCGGACGAGGTTGAACCGGCTCCGCGCGGTATCGCTGATCAGCGCCTGGGCGGCCGTCCGGTCACCGGCCCGGACCGCCTCGATCACCGGCAGGGCGGTACCCGCCCGCCACTGCGCCATCCCGGACTGGATCTGCCGGATCTGCGCGGCGAGGTCGGGGTGGTCGTCGAGCAGGCCGAGCAGGTTCGCCTCGCTGGCCGCCTCGTCCTGTACCCCCTGGTCGTACGGCGCCAGGTCGTCCGGGCGCCCGTTGACCGCGTACCCCCGGATCCCGGTCTCCTGGTTGACCACCGCGGTGAGCAGGCGCTGCGCGTCCAGCGCCAGCGGGGTGTCCCGGCTGATGAGGCGGTCGACCTCGCCGCGGTTGCCCAGCGCCACCCCGGCTGCGGCGGCCGCGATGATCCCGAGCACGACCGCCGTCGTCACCGACAGCGCGGTCACCCGCGTCCCAAGCGTCCATGCCGTCATGCCATCACCCCGCTCCGCGGGGTGATGGCCTTCGGCACCCACTGTGCCCATGATTCGCTCGCAAGCTCGCTCATGCGTGATCCTCGGTAAGCAACAGCATGGCGACATCATCGGGCAGCGGGTCGCCGTTGCGCTCCTCGGCCTGGGCGATCAGCCAGCCGGGCAGCTCGGCCAGGGGGGCGCCGCTGCGGCGGTGCTCGGCCACCAGCCGGCACAGCCCGGCGACGCCGAGCCGGCCGTTGCCGACCCGGCCCTCGATCAGCCCGTCGGTGTAGACGAGGATGGCCCAGCCGGCGGGCAGCGGTACCCGGCTCGGCCGGCTGGCCCAGTCCGGAAACACGCCGAGCATCATCGCCGGCGTCCCGTCCACCGGCCGTACCTGCGTGCCGCTGATGACCAGCGGCGGCGGGTGACCGCACTTGCGTACCGACGCCTCGCCCGCGGTCAGGTCCACGGTCACCGTCGCGACGGTCGCGAAGACCTCGTCCGAGCGGCGCTCGGCCAGCAGTACCCGCTCCAGCGCGGGCAGCAGGTCGTCCTCGGGTACCCCGGCAAGTGTCAGGGCCCGCCACGCCACTCGCAGCGCGACACCCAGCGCGGCCTCCTCGGCGCCGTGCCCGCACACGTCGCCGACGAGCAGCGCCAGCCGGCCCGGCCCGGTCTGTACCGCGTCGTAGAAGTCCCCGCCGAGCAGGGCGCGCTGCCGGCCCGGCCGGTAGAACGTCTCCAGGACCGCCGCGCCCGGCTCGATCAGCGGTTGGGGGAGCAGGCCGCGCTCCAGCCGCCGGGACTCCGCGTGCCGCAGCTCGGACTCGCGCAGCCGCAGCGCGTTCTCGTCGGCGCGCCGCCGTTCGACGGCGTACCGGATGGCGCGGCTGAGCAGGATGCCGTCGACCCGCCCCTTGACCAGGTAGTCCTGGGCGCCCTCCGCTACCGCCGCGATGCCCAGGTGCTCGTCGGCCAGGCCGGTCAACACGCACACGGCGACGCCGGTACCGGCGCGCAGCAGGCGGCGCAGCCCGTCCAGCCCGTTGGCGTCGGGCAGGCCGAGGTCGAGCAGTACGCAGTCGACGTTGTCCAGGCCGGTCAGCGCCTCGGCCATCGAGGTGGCGGTACGCAGCGTGACCGGTGCGTCGACCTCGTCGAGCAGCTCGCTGACCAGGAACGCGTCGCCCGTGTCGTCCTCCACCAGGAGTACCCGCAGTCGCTGCCCGCCGACGCCGACCCGGGCAACGGTCCGGCGGGCGTCCTGCGCGGCGCTCACGCTCGCCAGCCGGTCAGCCGGCGACGGCGTTGCGCCGCCGGAACCCTCTCGCGGGCAAGCATGCGACGATCCTCTCTCAGCCCGGGCCGTGATGCACAACAATGGCGCACCCGGTCCGAGCTTCCCTGGCGGAGGGCGTTGATCTGCGGGGATACTTCGTTTGGTCGCTATTGGACAATTTTGAATGGGCGGAGAGGTATGGGAAGCGGTTCGGGCTGGTACACGTGGACTGCGAGACCCAGCGACGAACCTGGAAAGACAGTGCACACTGGTACCGCGAGGTGATCGCGGGTGGGGGGGTCCCGGTAGATCATGGATGAACAATGAGCGAGGGAACTCGGATCGCCATGGCTCGGCACCGGCCGACCCTGGAGCAGGTGGCTGCCCGGGCCGGTGTCTCAAGGGCCACGGTGTCGCGCGTCGTTAACGGCTCGACCACCGTGGCGCAGGAGATCCGCAAGAACGTGCTGCGGGCCGTGCAGGAGCTCGGCTACGTGCCCAACCACGCCGCGCGCAGCCTGGTCACCCAGCGGACCAACTCGGTCGCGCTGGTGCTGCCGGAGCCCTCAACCAGGATCTTCTCCGACGACCAGTTCTTCCCGGGCATCATCCGGGGTGTGAGCCAGGAGTTGGAGGCGTCGGACAAGCAGCTCGTGCTCATGATGGCCAACTCCACCGCCAGCCACGACCGGATCGAGCAGTACGCGATGGCCGGGCACGTCGACGGGGTGATGATGGCGTCGGTCCACGGTGCCGACCCGCTGCCCACGACGCTGGCCCGGATGGGGGTACCGGTCGTCTGCAACGGCCGGCCGCTGGGCCGCTCGCCGGTGCCGTACGTGGACGTGGACTCGTTCGCAGGTGCGGTGGCGGCGATCCGGCGGCTCATCGACCAGGGCCGGCAGCGCATCGCCACCATCGCCGGCCCGCAGGACATGGTGGCGGGCATCGACCGGCTCGCCGGGTACCGTGCCGAGCTGCGCAACTCCAAGCGGCGCTCGATCGTCGCGGTCGGCGACTTCACCCGGGAGTCGGGCGCCGTCGCCATGCGCCAGCTCCTCGACGACGACCCGGGGCTGGACGCGGTGTTCGTCGCCTCCGACCTCATGGCCCACGGCGCGCTCAGCACGCTCAAGCAGGCCGGCCGGCGGGTACCCGACGACGTGGCGGTCATCGGGTTCGACGACATCGAGCTGGCCCGGTACACCGAGCCGCCGCTGACCACCGTGCGGCAGCCGATCGTGGAACTTGGTCGGGAGCTGGCCCGGCAGCTCCTGCGCCTGGCCACTGGTGAGGAGATCGAGCCGGCGCTGGTACTGCCGACCTCCCTGGTGGCCCGCGAGTCGGGCTGAGCGGCCGCCCGGCTGTGCCGTCAGCCGTGCCGGCCGTCGTGGCTCGCCACGGTGGACGAGACCGGGATCGGCAGGGTCGCGTTGAACTCGGCCAGCGAGACCGGGTGCGGCCGGGAGTTGACGGCGGCCAGCCGCCGCACCGCAACGGCCGGCCGCGCGAAATCCTCCTCCGTCGCGGTCTGCAGGGCGCCGAAGGCGAGCGCCACCAGCGCGACGCTGGCGATGACCACGATCGGCAGGATCAGCACGATCGGGTCGATGCCCTCGACCGGGGTACCGTCGTGCACCAGCTCGACGTGCAGGGCCGCCATGCCGGTGTAGTGCATACCGCACACCGCCAGCGCCATGATGCCGGCGGAGAGCAGGATCAGCCCCCGGCCGCGCACCGTCACCGACAGCCACAGCGCCACCGTCGCCGCCGCGATCGCGATGAGCACCGATGCGCCGACCACGGGTGGCTGGTACTCCACGCTTCCCGCGATCCGCATGGCGGCCATGCCGGTGTAGTGCATGGCGGCCACCCCGGTACCGGTGAAGACGCCGCCGAACAGGATCTTCCAGAGCGCCCGCCGGCCGGTACCGACGAGCGTGAGGCCCAGCCCGACCACGACGACGGCCAGTACAGCGCTGGCCAGCGTGATCCGGGGGTCGTAACGGACCGGGCTGTCCGGGATGTCGAAGCCCAGCATCGCGGTGAAGTGCATGAGCCAGATGCCGCCGCCGATCGAGAACGCGGCGGTGATCAACCAGCGGGCGCGCCGGCTGGGGGTACCGGCGGTGGTGGCGCGCGCCATGCTGGCCAGTCCCAGCAGGGCGCCGAGGAACGCGAGGGCGTACGCGGCGACGGGGTTGATCGGGCCGTGGGCGAAGTGGTGAACGACCGGCATTGGGCGATTCACCCATGACCCTGCGTGCTCGGGCCGGACATCCTGTGCGCCGGACTGTCGTACCGCGGAGATCATCCGTACCCTTCGATCCATGGCGATTGTGGGACGTGCCCGCACGGCAACGGGCGCCGGAGTCATCGCGACGGTGCTCCTGGTGCTGGCGTTCGGCAACCAGGCGTTCACCGAGTGGGTCGGGCGGCACACCGACGGGAACACGGTATGGGGCTGGTTCCTGCGTACCCTGGCCTGGCCAGCGTGGACCGTCCGGTCCACGGCTCCGGTACGCGACCTGCTCGCGCAGGACCTGCGGGCGGTACTTCTGGTGGTGTTCGTCGCGGTGGTGCTGGGCTTCTCGTCGCGGGCGGTGACCGGTACCGGCGGGTTCCTCCTCGGCTGGGCGTCGCTGATCTTCGGCTCGGCGCTGGCCGCGTTCGTCACCGCGTTCGTGGCCTCGCACTCGTCGTGGCTGGGCGCTTTCGAGGCGGCCGGGGACGGGTCGAAGTACGGCCTGTTCGTCGGGTGGCTCGTCGGCATCGCCGTGGCCGGCGCGAAGTCCCGCGTTGCGGCCGCTACCTGAGTTTCGCGCTCAGCGGATAGGTAGCGCGGTGCCCGCCCGGGCACGATGGGCGAGTGCGGCTGCTGATCCTCGGCGGTACCCGATCTCTCGGGCGAGCGACCGCGGCACACGCGGTCGCGACCGGCCACGAGGTGACCTGCGCGGCCCGGGGGCGGTCCGGGCCGGTTGCCGCGGGCGCCACGCTCGTCCGGGTCGACCGGGACCGCCCGGACGGCCTGGCGCCGCTGGCCGGCCGTACCTTCGACGCGGTGATCGACGTGTCCAGCGTGCCCAGCCAGGTCCGCAGGGCCGTCGCCGACCTCGCCGGCCGGGTCGGCCACTGGACGTACGTCTCGACCATCTCGGTGTACGCCGACCTGAGCGTTCCGGGCGGCCGGGTCGACAACACGCCGGTCAAGCCGCCGGCGCCGCCGGAGATCGACGACCCGACCGCGAACGACTACGAGCACTACGGCGCCTGCACGGCCGCTCGACTGGTACACCGTGACGGGGCTGCCAACCTAAAGTCCGGGCTCGACCCTGCCGATGAGGCAAGCGTGCTGGAGGCGTGGGGCAAGTCCCGCGCGTGAACTGGTGGGGGCAGGTGAGGCACTGTTGGGGCAGGTGAGGCACTGTCAGGTCCGCCCCAACTGACTCCCAGCCAATACTCAGGTCCGGATGCGAACCTGGAGCAGGTCCAGATACGTAATGAGTAATGAGTGCATCGTGCCGCCGGTCGTCACGAAGTTGTGACGCAAACGGCAGACTCCGCGGAATCAATGTAAGGCGCCGCCTGTTGTGTCTGGGGCAGCGAGGGTATAGAGCAGGAAACGACTGGGGGAGGCCCGAGCCGTGGAAGACGTGGCGAAGGTAAAGGTACTGCGCACAGACGAGGTCGCCGAAGAGCGCGACCTGGTCGGCGTGTACCTGCACGAAATTTCCAGGACCCCGCTGCTCGACGCCGCCCAGGAAGTAGAGCTGTCCCGTGCGATCGAGGCGGGCCTGTACGCCGAGCACCTGCTCGACGAGGGCGACATCCCCGAGGGTGTCAAGAAGAGCGAGCTGAAGCTGCTGGTCAGCGAGGGTGAACGGGCCAAGGACCTGTTCATCCGGGCGAACCTGCGGCTGGTGGTCTCGATCGCCCGCCGGTACGTGCGGTCCGGCATGCCGATGCTCGACCTGATCCAGGAGGGCAACACCGGCCTGGTCCGCGCGGTGGAGAAGTTCGACTACGAGCGCGGGTACAAGTTCTCGACCTACGCCACGTGGTGGGTCCGCCAGGCGATCAGCCGGGCGATCGCGCAGCAGGAGCGGACCGTCCGGCTGCCGGTACACCTGGTCGAGGACGTCAACCGGATGCGTAACGTCCAGCGCCAGCTGACCCGTGAACTGGGCAGCGACCCGGAGCCGGAGCAGGTGGCCACCGCGCTCGGCGTGCCGCTGGACCGGGTCATCGAGCTGATGCGCTGGTCGCAGGACACTGTGTCGTTGGACACACCGGTCGGCGACGACGGGGACACCAACCTGGGCGACCTGGTCGCGGACAGCGACTCGCCGTCCCCCGAAGACATCGTGCTCGGTGCCCTGGAGCGGCAGCGGATCGAGAGCCTGCTGGGCCACCTCGACGACCGCTCGGCCGGGATCATGCGGGCCCGGTACGGGCTGGAGGACGGCCGGGAGCACTCGCTCACCGAGGTCGCGTCGCAGTTCTCGCTGTCCCGCGAGCGGATCCGCCAACTGGAGATCCAGGCGCTGGGCCGGCTGCGCGAGCTGGCCCGGGCCGAGGGCTTGCAGGCCGCTTAGCCGATGGTACCTTTCGGCGCCGGTGCCCCCGTGGACACCGGCGCCGTTTCGTATTCTCAGAACCCGACCGCCCGCCGCAGGGCCCGGGTCACCAACCCGAACTCGTGGGCGTCCCGGGTGGTGAAGAGGGTGACGTCCTGACCCCGGTACCGGGCGATCAGGCCGAACTCGGCCGGCCAGCGGATCGCGCAGATCACCCCGACCAGGCAGGGGACGCTGAGGGCGATGATGCCCACCAGCATGATCATCGGTGCGGCGAGGACGCCCACCAGCGGCGCGATCACCGCCAACTCGACGACCGCGGTCGCGGCGCCGATCTTCACGCCGGGGTGCGCCGAACCCCGGATCAGCATGATGTCCGCCAGCTCGTCGATCTCGTACCGTTCGGTACGGACCGTCAGATGGCGGCTGGTCACCTCCACCCCGCGCTGCCGGTAGTGGACTCGGTCGGGACGGGGGCTGCGTCGAACACTTTCCGCACTCATGGTGCTGCTCCCTGGTTCGTCGGGGCGTGACTCGGGGCGCCGGGTCGGCGCCGGGGCGGCCTTCCAAGGGATGCGGAAGGACCGCCCGTTAGTGGGTCGGAGAGCGGGATCGATGGATGCGTACAGGCGTCGGGCCGGGAGATCAGACCCGGCTGGTGCGGTGGGAGTGACCTGCACCGACTCCGTTGTCGTCTTAACGCCTATTCAGGCATGCGGCCGTCACAGAATGCAAGTGCAAAAGTCTGCGGCGTTGTTGCACTATGTGCCGCAGGATCACGCTATCGTCTGCATGATGGCATCGAAGCCGAGCCCGACTCTCCTTCGCCGCCAGCTCGGAGCGGAGCTGCGCCGGTTACGTGAGCGCACCCACCGGACGGTCGCCGATGTGGCCGGTGGGCTCGGCTGGTCGCAGTCCAAGCTGAGCCGGATCGAGACGGCCACTATCGGCATCCGCGGCGACGACCTGGAGCGCCTGCTGGGCGAGTACGGCGTCGGCGACAAGGAGCGGTCCCGCCTGATCGCGCTGCGCGGGCAGGCTCGCCAGAAGGCATGGTGGGAGGCGTACGGCGACGCGCTGCCCGACGCGTACGAGACGCTCATCGGCTTCGAAGCGGAGGCGAGCGTGATCTCCACCTACGAAGCGCAGGTCGTCCCCGGGCTGCTCCAGACCGACGAGTACGCCAACGCCGTCACCCTGGCCGACGGCGTCTACGACGACCCCGACGTCCTCGGCCAGCGGGTCGCCGTACGGATGGCCCGGCAGGCGGTACTTATCCGGGAGCCGCCGCCCCAGCTTCGGGTGGTTCTCGACGAAGCCGTGCTGCGCCGCCGGATCGGCGGGCATGACGTGCTGCGTCGCCAACTGATGCGCCTGGTCGAGGCGGCCGAGCGGCCGACCGTCACGCTCCAGGTGTTGCCGTTCGACGCCGGCGCGCACCGGGCTCTCGCCGGGTCGTTTATCATCCTGGAGTTTGCAGATGGCGCCGACCACCCACTCGTCTACTCCGAGGGAATGACGGGTGGCGTGTTCCGGAGCCGGCCCGAGGAGCTTCGCAGCTATCTGACCAGCTTCGCTGCTCTTCGAGACGTGGCACTGAGTCCCGAGCGATCCACGGAACTGATTGCCGCGCTGGCACATACCACGAAGTGATCTCTTACCCATACGAGAGGAAGTGGCGCACATGTCTGTTGCGCCCGAGGGTGCGGACCTGTGCTGGCGGAAGAGTAGCCGCAGCGCGGGCAATGGCGCCTGTGTAGAAGTTGCCGAGCTAGCGCACCTCATCGCGGTACGCGACTCGAAGGATCCCGATGGACCGATGTTGAGCTTCGGTTCGCAGCCCTGGCAGGACTTCATCGGTTCCGTCCGGTCGGGCGAGTTCGACCTACCGGCCACGGACTGAGTGGTACGCGTTCGGGGCGGCTTCGTCAGAACGGACCGCCCCAACGTCTCGGCATGCTTTGTTTGTGAGATGGAGGCTGGCATGAACGCTGCGGCGGTCGGTGAGCAGATGCCGCCCCATATCACACTCGATGACGTGGCTGCCATGGCGGCGGCCGACGAGCACCACCGGTACGAGCTCAGCCGGGAAGGGGTCTTGTCGATCATGCCGCCGGCCACGCCTGAGCACGCCCTGATTGTCGGCCGGCTGATGTACTGGTTCTACACAAACGGGTTCGGGCCACAGCAGGTAACCCCGGATTGTGGCATCGACGTCGGTGGTGGTCGGCAACCGGACCTCACGGTATGGGCGCTCGACAAGCCGCCGCGGTCTGCGCGCTCCAGCTATGCCGGCCTGGATGGCCTGCTGCTGGCGATCGAGGTCATGGCGCCCGACAGTGAGCTGACTGACCGCGTGATCAAGAAGGACGAGTACGCGAAGGCGGGAGTACCCCGCTACTGGATCGTCTCTCGGGACAAGGCCGATGCGGTCTACATGTACCAGCGCAGCGCAGACCGGTACGAGCCCGAGTGGGAGCCGCAGCCGCTGGCGCGGCTGCTGGAAACCCCGGTGCCTGACCTCAGCGGCGGTACGCGATGACGAACAACCGGCGGAACGGGAGGACCGTACCGTAGTCGTGCGGCGGGAACGCATCGCGCAAAGCGGCCGCCACCTCCGCCCCGAACTCCGCATGGTCACCAGGCGCCAGCGCGTCGAGGAACGGCCGCAGCCCGGTACCCGAGTACCACTCCAGCACCGGGTCCTCGCCGGGCAGTACGTGGAAGTAGGTCGTTTGCCAGGCGTCGACGCGGTGCCCGGCGCCGGCCAGCAGGTCCACATACTCCTCGCCGGAGCGCACCACCCCACCCGACTGCGACGGCCCCCAGGAAGCGGCGACCGATGCGAGCTGCCCGGCCCAGCGCGGCCGGGTCGCGACCGCGCGGAAGGCCTGAGCTGCACCGCTGTCCACATTGGACGGTACCTGGAAAGCGAGTGCGCCGCCCTCGGTCAGCACGGACATCCAGCGCGGTAACAGACCCGGATGGCTGGGTACCCACTGCAGAGCCGCGTTCGACACGATGACGTCGACCGGCCCGTCCGGGTGCCACGCCTCGATCACGCCGACGGCGAAGTCGAGCCGGGGGCCGGCGAGTTCGGACGCCTTGGCCACCATCTCGGGTGACGAGTCGATCCCCCGTACCGTAGCGGTCGGCCAGCGGTCGAGCAGGCTGGCCGTGGCGTTGCCGGGACCGCAGCCGAGGTCCACCACCCGGGCCGGTGCGTCGACGTCCACCCGGTTCACCAGGTCGTGGAACGGTCGCGCCCGCTCGGACTCGAACTTCAGGTACTGCGCGGGATCCCAGGCCATGCCGCCATCCTAGGAACGGGCGGCCCGCCCCCGCGGGGAGACGGGGGCGGGCCTTGGTGTGGGAATCAGCGTCTAGCGCACGCGGCCGTACCCGTACGGCGTCATGATGTCCACGCTCGCCAGCTGCACGACGGTACCGGCGTGCGGCGCGTGGATGATCTGGTTGTTGCCGACGTAGATGCCTACGTGTCCCAGGCTGTTGTAGAACACCAGGTCGCCCGGCATCAGGCTGCCCCGGCTGATGTGCGCCACCACGTCCCACTGCATGGCGGCGTTGTGGGGCAGGGAGCGCCCGGCGGCACCCCAGGCCGCCTTGGTGAGGCCGGAGCAGTCGAAGCCGCTCATGGTCTCGCCGGCGAACACGTACGGGACGCCGAGCGCGTTGTACGCGTATCGCACCGCAACGCCGGCCGAGCCCGCGACCGCGGGTGGGACCGCGTTGGAGCGGCTCGGCGGGTCGGTCGGCCGGCCGTACGCCTGGGTACGCAGGGCGTAGAGGGCCTGGAGGTCGCTGTTGATCTTCGCCTTCTGCGCGTCCAGCTGCTGCTGCTCGGCCGTCTGCGCGGCCTGCGCCGCGTCGAGCTGCTGCTTCTGCCCGTTGTACTTGGACTCCGCCTGCTGGTACCCGGAGATCTCGGTCCGGTGCTGCCGGCCGATCTGGTCGAGCGCGCCGAGCTGGTCGATGAGGTCGGCCGCGGATCCGGCCTCGAGGAGCGCCGCACCGGTACCCAGCGGAGCGCCCTCGTACGCCTTGACCGCGACGTCCTGCACCGCCGAGTACGCGGCATCCATGCCGGCCTGCAACGGCGCGAGCTGCGTAGCGAGTGACGCCTGCTGTGCCTGGGTGGCCTTCAGCTCCTCGGTGACCTTGTCGTACTGCTCAATGGTCTTTTCCAGCGCCGCGGACTTGGCATCAATCTGCTGCTGGAGGTCTGCCGGGGTGGGCGTGGCCGACGCCACAGCCGCCGGGAGAACGATCCCGACGCTGGCGGTTCCGACGAGCAGGGCGCGCACGAACGTTCGTGCAATGCGCAAGGACTCCAGTCCTCTCTTCCCGTTCGAGGGCCGGCGCTGGCCGGACCCTCGCCGCGTACCGGGTTAGCTGACGGGTTCGGACCGGAAGTCGCCCTACCGCGATCACTCGCGGATTCACCCCAACAAACCTGGGTCCCCGGTTCGCTGCTGCCAACGGAGGCAGCGACGCGATTCGGCGGCACCGGCCGGCGTCGCCCGGGGGTGGACGACCGGCTACCCGACCGGCGAACTGACGGTAACCCGGCACGGCGCGCCAGCCCAAGTCGTGCGACCGCAATGCGGTACTAAAAGAGCTATCTATGTTTCGGGTGGAATGTCCAACCGGATGCGGTCGCCGGCGTGGTCGAACAGGAACACCCGGTCCAGGTCAACCGCCATGACGAGCTGGTCACCCAGGTGCGGTACCGGGGCGGGCAGTGTGACCCGGATCGCCAGCGTGCCGCCGAGCGCGGTCGGTTGCAGCTGTTCCTCCGGCTGCTCGTAGACCGGGTAGAAGCCGTACGGGGTGCGGGCGGTGGCCGGCGGGGGGGTGCTGTGCGCGTGCGGTACCAGCCGGGCCAGCGTCTCGCGCAGCGCGTCGACACGGTGGTGCCCCGCCGCCTCCTCGGCCACCGCGTCGGTGAGCGCGCCGGGGGTGTCCACCAACTCCAGTTGGCTCACCGCGACGGCAGTGGGTACCCCACCCACGTCCACCAGAACGATCGCCTCGTTGCCGAGGTGCTCCACGTGGACCACCCGGCCCTGCAGCGTCATCCCGCCGGTACCGGCCTCGACGACCCGTAGCGCCTCGGGCCGCAGGCCGACGGTGATCCGGGCGGTGTGGTGCGCGGCGAGGGCCGGCGCGCGCGGATCCGACCAGGGCAGCGACATCGCCTGCTCGCCGAGGTCGAGGATGGCCTCCGTACCGGGTCGCCGGTACACCGCCGCCTGGAGCAGGCTGGTGCGCGGGGTACCGACGAACGCCGCGACGAACAGCCGTTGCGGATCGGAGTAGATCTCGTTGGGGGTACCGACCTGTTCGATCCGGCCGCGCCGCATGACCGCGATCCGGTCGGCCATCGTCATCGCCTCGGTCTGGTCGTGCGTGACGTAGAGGGTACCGACGCCCAGCGCCTTGGTCAGCCGCACGATCTCGCCGCGCAGCTCCGCGCGTACCGCAGCGTCCACATTGGACAGCGGCTCGTCGAGCAGGAAGGCCTTCGGCCGCCGGACGATCGCCCGGGCCATCGCGACCCGCTGGCGCTGCCCGCCGGACAGCTGCGCGGGCCGGCGGCGCAGCAGGTCGTCGACGCCCACCAGCCGGGCCACCTCCAGTACCCGGGCGTTGACCACGGCCTCGTCGGACGACGGCTCGGTGCGCAGCGGAAAGGCGATGTTCTCCGCCACGGTCAGGTGCGGATAGAGCGCGAACTCCTGGAACACCATCGCCACCCGGCGCTGCCGTACCGGCAGGTGGTCGACCGGCCGGTCACCCAGCTGTACGGTCCCGCTGGTCGCCGGCTCCAGCCCGGCGACGATGCGCAGGATCGTGGTCTTGCCGCAGCCGGTCGGTCCGAGGAGCACGACGAACTCCCCTTCGCCGACCTCCAGGTCGACCCCGTCGACAGCGGGGGTGTCGCCGTCGTACACCTTGGTCACGCCGGAGAGCGCGATGGCCGACATGTTCCTATCTGACCTTCCGCGCCCCGCCCGCGCAAGGCTCCCCGGCGTAGTGTCGGTCCGTGAAGCTCAAGCTGGACCTCCACGACGTCTACAACCGCGGCCAGGACATCGACCGGGCGCTGCGCGCCGTCATCGACGAGGCGGTCGCCAAGAAGATCACCCTCGTGGAGATCATCCCAGGTAAGGGGTCCGGCCAGCTGAAGAAGCGGGTACTGCGCTTCCTCGACCAGAAGGAGATCAGGGCGCTGTACCACCGGGTCGAGAAGGACGCCCAGAACTGGGGCCGCCTCTTCATCCACTTCCGCTTCAAGTGAGACATACACCTGTGGCCGGCAGGTGCAGCCGTCCTTCTTACGGCAGTCGGTGGACCTTCACGACGCGGTGGTGCACGGGGCCGAAGGAGGGGGCGGTGGCGGTGACGAACAGGGCGATGTGGTCGTGCAGTGGGGGGATGCCCCACCGGCCGCCTTCCAGGCCGGCCTTGACGAGGTGGTAGGTGTCGCGGCGGTAGGTTTCGGCGCAGGAGGGGCACACCTTGGCGCGGCGGTTGCCGCAGGGGGTGTAGATGACCCCGTCGGGCATGTCCGCCGTGGTGTAGGTGGCGATGCGCTGCCCGGCCTGGTTGGTGACGTGGATGTCGCCGTCGAGGCGGATCGGGTGCCGGCAGCCCGACGCGGCCCGGACGTGGTGCAGCCACTCGTGGTAGTCCGGGGTGGTGGTGCGGGCCATCACGGTCGGGTCGCCCACCGCAGGACGGGCACCGGTCGGCATGGGTTTGGTCGGCTGCGCCCAGGGCCAGTACCGGTCATCGCCGGGCGGGTCGGGGTCGAACAGGGTGGGCTCGGTGTAGGCACCCGTACCCGAGAATTTCTTCTCGGGTGCGAGTGTCCGCGTCGAGCCGGTCATGCGGGCACCTTGGTGCCGTTGTGGGTCCGGGTATTCGGTGCGGTGGGTATCTCGTCGAGGGTGTTGAGGATCTGCTCGGACGCCGAGCACCGGGGCTGAGCTAGTCAAACAGCGCGAATGGCAACTTCAGGGCAGGCTCACGCAAGGACCTGCGGCTCGATCTTGGCCGGCCGCCGCCACCCGCTACGCCGCCACGAAAACTCAGGACAGATGTCAAAGTCCTGGCACCGGAGGTGTCCTAGGGATGCGGCCCGATCGTCACTATCGTGATCGTGTCTGGGGCGGGGCCATAGATCCACCACATACGCCATGCCGACGGGGTGCGGTTCTCCACATACGATTCCCACACGGCCGCGCCGTCGGGGCCTTTCACGCTCTGGTACTGGTGGGTCGCGAGTCCCGGATGCGAAGGCCCTACCTGCTCAAGTAGGCGTAGAGCCTTACGCACCTTCTTCAACTTGCCCGCAAAATGGGCCTTCGACCGCAGGTCATCGAGGATCGCTTCAGCTTCGTTGCTGTAGACGAGGACGTACGGGGGCGCGCTCACTCCTCGTCGTCATCCTCCACTGCGGTGACCCATTCCAGGCGGCGCGTCTTGCCTTCCGCGGCGTCTGCCAGGCCGCGGAACAGGGATGCTCGCAGCTCAGCGTTCTCCCACACGATCAGTTCCCTCTCTGGGATCAGCGCGGCGGGGGTGAGCACGAGTACGCCACCGGGCTCCTCGTGGACGAGGTAGCGGCGGTGGTCGGGGTGGCCGACCTTGCCCAGGGAAGCACGCCGACGCTCGTCGAGTTCGATCAGTACGTCGCCCACCGTAACCTCCGGACCGGGGAACTGCCCAATTGCCCAACTTCCCCCACCACTTTATCCGCTCTGCGGGCTGTCGACAAGTCTGCAGCGTGCCTGGGGCCTCCGAGCGTCAGACCGGGTGCCTGACCGCGTAGAGCCCAGTTGGGCTGGCGTCGTACATGTGTCCGAACATTTTTGGCGCTTGGCTGACCGCGGGAGGCGGTGTGCCGGCTCGCGACGTCGGCAGGCCCCACCACCGACTCTGATGATCTAGAGAGCGCTGGTGAGTGACTAACCGAGTGACTAACGGCACGAACCACGCCGGACGTCGACGGACGCTGGCGGAACATACTCCGCAGGTGAGCATGGGTCCTACGGCCGGTCAGGACATCGTGGTGGTTGCCCTGACACGGAAGGCGTCGACCCGTGTCCGGCCCTGTGAAGTGGACGCGCAGGCGAGCGTCCTCGATCAAAATCATCGGTATGGAAGATCGGGTGTTCCGGGTACGCGGAGGCGTTCGGGTCCACGGACGCGGCTGGCGACGATGGGCGGCGATGAACGCGACCTGGCCGTTGGCCTCTCTTCGGGCGGATCGGAACTCGATCTTGATCAGCTCACCATTCGGCGTCTGGAGGATCAGCCGGTTGCACGTGGTTCAGATCGAGCCCTATGACGCGCTCCTCGGTAGGGGGCTCAAGTTCGAGTCAGACGATGATGACCGTGTACTGATCTTTTGGACCTTCAGCCGAGCAAGGGTATTGGCTGGGCTGCGGACGCTTGGATGGGATGTCACGACCTAGCGAGTCCCCGTCGTGGCGGCGGTGGGGGTTTGCCGGTCAAGATCAGGCCGTGACCAGGCCGTCAGAGGGAGACCAGCGCCGACCAACGCTGACCATTGGCAACCAAGAACGCCCAGGTCGCGCACGGGAGCCGGCAGCCACCGGCTGGTCACAGATCAGCCTGATCAATTCCGCTTCAAGTGACGCCGTCCCGCCCTTGGCGGCGGTACCGGCCGGAGGCGATGTCCAGGCGGCGCAGTTCGGGACCGCGCAGGCCGTGTACCGGGTCCCAGCGGGTGAGCAGCAGATCGCCGTCGCGCCACTGGAGAAGGGCCGCACTCTCGACCGCGACCGACAGGAAGAGCCACGACGGTGCGGGACGCCATCCACTGCGCGCCTCGACGGCGTCGCTCGTCGCGTCGCGCTGCTGCGCGCCGACCTCGGTGACCCGGCCGTGCAGCTTGAGTTCGCCCCCCGGGTCGGCCGCCTGGGTCACCGGGGTCTGCAGGGCGACCCGGGGATCGCGGCGGACATCGCCCGCCTTCCGGGTGTCCGGGATCAGCACCAGCATCAGATGCCCGCGAACCAGGTGCGCCTCGACCGGGCTGATGCGCGGTGCCCCGCCGCGGCGGACCGTGCCGAGCAGGACGAAGCCGTACCGCTCAACGAGATCCCACCCGGCCCCGGCCAGCTCCGGCGCCGCCCGCGCCAACTCCGACCAGGTCATGATCCGGTGCGGCGGTGGCGTTCGACCTCGCGGGCGATCTCGATCCGGGATCCGGAGCCGAGCTTGGCGAGGATGCTCGATACGTGTGTCTGGACGGTGCGCCGGGACAGCAGCATCTCGGCAGCGATGTCGGGGTTGGAGCGGCCGTCCGCGACCAGCGCGGCGACCCGTAGCTCGGTCGGGGTCAGGGCGTCCCAGCCGGCGGTGGGCCGGCGGCGCACCGGGCGGAGGCCGCGCCGCACGCCGTACCCGCGCAGCCGTGCGTCGGCCCGCCGGACGTCCCAGCCGGCGCCCAGCGACAAGTAGGTGCGGGCCGCGTCGGACAGCGCCGCGCGGGCGCCGGTGCTGTCGCCGGCCGCGCCGAGCAGCGCCGCCGCCTCCTCGTAGGTCTGCCCGAGCGCCAGCGGGGCATAACTGCTGCAGTACTCGCCGGCGACCGTGAGCAGCGCGTCCGCGTCGCCGTCGAGGACGGCACGAGCCCGCCGGGCGGCCAGGACCCAGCGGGGCAGCGGTTCGGTCGCCGCGTCGGCCTCGGCGGCGGCGACGGCCGCGCGGGCGAGGTCGCCGTCGCCGGCCGACAGCGCGAGCCGGACCAGGTCGGGCAGCCAGAGGTACCGCTCGTAGAGGTCGCCGATGTCGTCGATGTCCACGGTGTCGGCGAGTACCGCCGCCGCAGCCGCCGCGCCGTTGCGCTGCTCGGCGTCGACCGCACGGGCCATGAGCAGCAGGGTCGCGTTGCCGCGCAGGTACCCGGTGAGGGTGGGCAGCGAGTCGGCGATCCGCAGGTGCTCCTCGCACGCGGCGCGGTCGTCGCGGTGCGCGGCGACGAAGGCCAGCCCGCCACAGCGGATCAGCCGTTCGACGAGGCCCATGTCGCCGGTCATCGGTTCGAGCTCGGCCCAGGCGTCGTCCCACTGCCCGACATCGATCTGCTGGCTGGCCGTCTGCGCGCGGACCACCGGTAGCCGCCAGGCGCCGGCGCTCTCGGCGCGCATCAGGGCCTCCCGCATGGCCGCCTCCGCCTCCTGGGTGCGGCCCAGCGCCTCCAGGTTGTACGCGCGGTTGGTCAGCAGCGAGATCCGCAGGTCGGAGGCCTCCGGAAGGTCGCCGATGACCTCCAGTGCCCGGTCGGCGAAGGTCAGCCCGTGCTCGTGGTCGGCGAACATGTACGCGACCTGCAGGGCGTACCCGATGGTGATCCGGTCGCCGAGCTGTTCGCCCTCGACGAGCGCGCGCAGCGCCTCGGCGCGGCCGTCCTCGCGCCAGCCGACCAGCGGCAGTGCCCGCGCGCGCGACACCCGTAGCCGGGCCCGCCACTGCGCGGGTACCCCGTCGAGCGCGAGCGCTTCGTCCACGACCGACAGGCTTTCCGCGTACCGGCCGCCGGTGAACAGGATGGCCGCGAGGATCCAGGCCATCTCGCCGGTCCACGCCGGCTCGCCGGACACGGCGCGGGCGTGCCGGGCGGCCCCCTCGGCCTCCTCCAGCCGCCGCATCCGGAACAGCGCCTGGGCCTCGCCGCGCAGGATCGCCCGGTGCCGCGGGTCGCCGTGGTCGCTACGCCGCTCGGCCTGTGGCAGCAACTCGACGGCGAGCTCGGGTGCCCGGTACGCCAGTACGTGTGCGTGCCCGGCGAGCCAGTCCACCGCCCAGCCGTCGATCGCGTCCGGTGCGGCGACCAGGTGCGCGGCCACCTGTTCGACGGGCAGGCCGGCGTCGGAAAGGGCCCGGGCCACCTGGCGGTGCAGCCCCGAGCGGGACTGGACGACCGGCCGGTCACCGTGGCCAGGTCGAACACCGAGAATTCGGGGCCGAGCAGCGCGGCGATGCGCAGTACCGGCGTCGCCTCCGGGGACAGGAAGCTCAGCCGGTGGCGGATCGCCACGGCGAGTGCCGGCAGCGGTTCCACCATCGGCTCGACCAGCTCGGCGACGCCGCCGTCGACCTTGACCCGCTCCGCCCGCAGGAGGGCGTCCATCAGTTCCCGCGCATAGAGCGGGTTACCGCCCGCGTTCGCGATCGTCTCGCGTAGCCGCGGCCCGGGCTCGGCGCCGACGACCGCGCCCACCACGTGGGCCACGTCGCGTGCGGCCAGCGGGCCGAGCGAGAGGACCAGGGCGTCCTTGGCTACGAGCGTCCGCCGCACGCTCGCCACGGCCGGGCGGACCGGTACCGGCCGGCAGGAGCTGACCAGCAGGAGCGGCATCTGCTCGACCGCCGAGCTGAGCCGGCTCCAGGCCAGCAGGCTCGCCTCGTCGGCCCATTGGAAATGGTCGAAGGCGAGCACGACCGGCGCGCTCGCGCACAGCCGGTCGATGCTTGCGAGAAAGCGCTCTATCGCGGCCGGCACGGCGTCCGGACCCTCCACCACGCCGTCCGTCGCGTCCTGATTCAGCAGCGCGACGACCTCCCCGGCCGCCGTGGGGCCGAGAGCGTCGACCAGCACGCGCAGCGGCAGTCGCTGGCCCAGTTCGTCGCCGACCGCGCGGAACGTGTGGCACCGCCGCGCGGCGGCCGCCGCGAGGGTTGCGGCGACAAGAGTGGATTTTCCGATGCCCGGCTCGCCCTCGATCCAGGCGATCCCACCCCGCCCGCCGCTCAGCGCGGTCACTGCCCCGCGCAGCATGGCGAACTCGTTGTCGCGGCCCACCGGTGAGGCCCAGGGCGTGGTGGGGGTCACACCAGGCATCCTATGGCGCCGGCCCCGGTTAACCACTAGGCCACATGGCGGATGTCTCGTTAAAACGCATCCAGTAAGATCTCTGAGAGAGCGCTCTCCCGCTGATCCCTCCCGTTCACCCCTCCGCGCGCGACTGCGCCCGCCAGCTGACCGCGGAGCACCTCCCCCGTTCGAATCCGACCGGAGGCCAGTGGAACCGGAGGTATCGACACTGGCAGATGCCAGAAGAGCCCGGCCGCGGACGAGACTCGTGGCCGTCCTGGCGGCCGCGGTATTGATGGCTGGCGCCTCGGTGGCGGCGGCGCTGAACGCTCAACCCGTTCGGCGCGGGCGGCATCGAGGACCTGGCCGTCAGGGCCACCGGTAGGTACGTCCGGCTCTACGGCACCCAGCGCGCCACGCCGTACGGGTGCTCGCTGTGGGAGTTCGAGGTCTACGGTGCCTGCGGTACCGGGTCGCCGACGCCGACACCGTCGGGCAGCCCGACCGGTGGCGGCGGCCCCCGCGACGCCTACGGCACCATCCAGGCCGAGTCGGCCACCAGCTGCAGCTTCGCCATCGCCAACACCGGCGGCTGGCAGAGCTGGCGGCTGGTGCCGGCGAACGTCAGCGGGATCACCGGTACGCACGCCGTCTACGTCACGCTCACCAGCGGCCAACCGACCGACTACGTGAACCTCGACTGGATCACGTTCACCCACTGATCGGGGCATGGATTTCGGCCCGCCCGGGAATACCTCCGGGCGGGCCGAACTTGGTCATGGACGTATGCGGAAGGAGAGGGACATGCCCACCGAGGTCACCGACGCTACCTTCGCCGATGAGGTACTGCGCAGCGAGGTTCCCGTGCTCGTCGACTTCTGGGCGCAGTGGTGCGGCCCCTGCCACAAGCTGAACCCGATCCTCGACGACCTCGCCGCCGAGTACGGCGACCGGCTGCGCTTCGTCAAGCTCGACGCCGACGACAACCCGGAGACCGTCCGCACGTACAACGTCATGGCCATGCCGACGCTGGCGGTGTTCCGCAAGGGCGAGGTGATCGGGCAGCTGGTGGGCATGCGCGCCAAGTTCACGCTGCGCAACGAGCTGGACGACATCCTCGCGCGCGCGGCGTAGCCGGGCCGGTAGGCGGGATATCCGGGGATCATGGCGGTCCGGCCACTGGGCCGGGCGGCTGCCGGTACCCCTGAATGGGTTAATGGATTTTGCTTCGCCGACGGCCGCGGCCGATCACTTCGCCGCGCGCCTGTCTTTTGAAACCGACGTCAGTGACGTGCACGCGGACCTGGAGGCCGCGCGGCCCGGCCTGGTCGTGGTCGACATCCGCAGCGACGCGGCCTGGAGTCAGGGGCACCTGCCCGGTGCGCTGCATCTGCCCCGCACCGACATCGAAGCGCGCGCGCCGCGGCTGATGCCGCGCGACGCGCTCGTCGTGACGTACTGCTGGGGACCGGGTTGCAACGGCGCCACCCGGGGAGCGCTGGCGTTCGCCCGGCTCGGCTACCGGGTCAAGGAGATGATCGGGGGGTACGAGTACTGGGTGCGGGAGGGCTTCCCGGTGCAGACGGCCGACGGGGTGGAGCGCCGGCCGGCCGATCCGCTGACGGCGCCCGCGTCGGGGATCGCCTGCGCGTGCTGAGCCGGTTGCGGCCCGCGTGTGATCAGTCAGCCCATCACCACGAGGACGGCGGTGACGCCGAGCAGCACCATGACCAGCACGGCGATGAGCAGTCCGCGCTCGCTGTCAACGAAGGTGGGCTGGGCCTGGTCGGTCGGGGTGGTCATGGCGGTCCTCCGGGGTCGAATGGTGCTTGACCTGAAGGTAGGGAACGGGTGAGGGGCGCAAATCCTGAATTCGTGCCGCCCTCATGCCCGCCAGCGGTTCCGCCGAACCGCTTCGACCGGTTAATTTCTGATAAACGTCCGAAGGCGGACACGGCCGGCGCCGTGTCCGCCTTCGCGATCACCGCCGGCCGGGTGCCGATGCTCTTCGGGTTGTAGTCCTTCGGGTCGTTGCTCGGCACGCCGGTACCCATCGAGCCGTCGCCACCCGGTACGGTGATCTTGACGCCTCTGTGCAAACGTGTGCAGGTCTGTCACCCCGGCTGGCGCTTCAGGGCCACGACCGGGATCCGCCGGCGGACCCCCGCCTGGTGCTCGGTGAAGGACGGGTACCGCTGCGCGATCCGGGCGAACGTCTCCTCGCCGTAGCCTACCCGGCTGGTCCCGCCCCTGACCCGTGCTACGGGCCCGGTCCCGGCGGGCTTGTCGCCGGGTGGGGTCGCCGCATCCGTCCTTGCCGGGGGCGGAGCAAGGGCTGGGTCAGGGGCGGGCGTCCGGTGGGTTGGTGAGGGTCAGGGCGTCGATCAGGTGGCTCATGTCGGCCGGGGTCAGCGATCCCAGGCCGAGCACGAGCAGCGGGCGCGGGCACACGCGGTGCCCGGTGGAGCGGGTACTGCTGGTCAGCTGCTCGGTGGCGAGCAGCTGCATGGGCAGGCCAGCCCCGGCGCGGGCGACGAAGCGCAGCACGTCGCTGGTGGCGAGGTCGAGATGGTGCAGCTGGTCGAGGATGAGCAGCAGCCTCCCGGTACGGGCGAGCCGCCGGCACAGGTTCAGGACGGCGAGCCGGACCCCGGCCGGGGTGAAGTGGTCGGCCTGCGGGGCCGGCCGGAACGGTGCGCCGGACAGGATCGCGCGCTGGGGTTCGGGCAAGGAGGCCAGGTCGCGGTCGGTCGTCGTGGCGAGCAGGTCCGCCAGGGCGTGGTACGGGCGGTCGGCGTGGCCGGCGTCCATACCACACCGCATGATCCGGTACGCCGCGGACTGGGCGGCGATCGAGGTGAGCATGGCGGTCGACTCGGCGGGCGTCATGTTGCCCAGGAACAGCACACTGCCGCCGTCACGGAGCCAGGCGCCGGCCCGGTCAACCCGCCATTGCCGGTCGGCGGGGGACTGGTGCTCGCTCATGCCGGACCGCAGCGCAGCGAGGGTCCGGCATGAGGCTCGACCGCGCTGCAACTCTGATTCGCTCGCTGACACTCGCTCATGAGGGAAGTGTGTGGGACGGACTGGTACGGCAGACACGGGAGAACTACCGAGGCCTGTACGGAAATACTACGTACACTCAGCTGTTCGGCTGATTACGCTCCGTCAAGCTCGTGGTCCCATGGCGGGTCCGCGCCGAGCCGCCCGCAGGTGATCCCGGCGATCCGCTGGGCGTACCCGAGCGCCGCGATCAGGTCCTCGGCGGTCAGCCCGGCCAGCGCCGGACGCGCCAACCGGCCCCTCCGGTCCAGGGCGGCCAGCAGCCCGGACATGAACGCGTCGCCGGCGCCGACCGTATCAACCACGGTGACCCGCTCGCCGGGCAGGTCCACCGGACCGGCCGGCCCGACCGCGTATGCCCCGTGCTCGCCCCGCGTGACGACCACGACCGTCGGTCCCATCTCCCGCCATTCGCGCAGGACCGACTCGACCGGCCGCCCCGCCGCGATCCACGCCAGATCCTCGGCGCTCGCCTTGACGATGTCGGCGAGCCCGAGCCACCGTTCGAGCCGGGCCCGTACCCCGGCCTCGTCGCGGATCAGCGAGGGCCGGATGTTCGGGTCGAACGCGACGACGCGCCGGGGTCGCTCCCGGGTCAGCAGCGCCTCCAGCGCGTCGCCCATCGCCGGTACCGCAAGCGCCAGCGAGCCGCTCACCTGCAGGGCCGCTCCGGGGGACAGCTCGTCCGGTAGCTCGTCGGCGCGCCAGCTGCCGTCGGCGCACCCGTCGATGTAGAAGTCATACGCCGCCACGCCGGCCGCGTCCAGGCCCAGCACGGCGAGCGTGGTCGGGGCGACGGAGGTGATGATCAGATCCAGCGCGACCCGGGAGCCGCGCAGGTGGTCGCGCAGGATCCGGCCGAGCCGGTCGCGGGCGAGCCGGGCGAGCAGCGCCACGTCGACGCCGAGCCGGCCCAGGCCGACGGCGATGTTCAGCGGGCCGCCGCCGGGCCGGGCTTCGTAGGCGGCGCCGGTGCCCGCCGGTACCAGGTCGATAAGCGCCTCACCACACACCACGATCATGTGTCCATCTTCGAGGGCCAGGGCCGATTCCCGCCAGCATGCGGAAGGGGTAAATAGGCAGGCTGGAGGTATGACCGCCTTCCACATCGCCGCGATCCCCCCGACCGAGCTGGACGGGATCCGGGCCACCGGCCGGGACGTGGCCGGCAACGAGTTCCGGCCGTTCGCCGACGGTGCTGCGCGCCTACGACGCGCGCGGGCGGATCGCCGACGCGATTCTCATAGACGCAGCCGACGCCGACGAACGCCGCCTTGCTGATCCAGCCCAAGTGCTGGCTCCCGAGTTGGGCATCGCGAAGCTGCTTGCCGACCCGGCGCACATGGTCGTACACAGCCGCAACGTGCTCTACGGTTGCTACATGTTCGCCGTCTCGCGGTAGGGCTTCAGCTCCCGGCGGGCCAGCGAGCGGCGGTGCACCTCGTCCGGCCCGTCGGCCAGCCGCAGCGTCCGGGCGTGTACCCACAGCTCCGCCAGTACCGTGTCCTGGCTGACCCCGCCGGCGCCGTGCAGCTGGATGGCCTTGTCCAGGATCCACTCCACAGTGGACGGTGTGGCTATCTTGATGGACTGGATCTCGGTGTGCGCGCCCTTGTTGCCGACGGTGTCCATCAGCCACGCCGTCTTGAGCACGAGCAGCCGCAGCTGTTCCACCCGTACCCGCGACTCCGCGATCCACTCGCCGACGACGCCCTGGTCGGCGAGCGGCCGGCCGAACGCGACCCGGTCCACCGCACGGCGGCACATCAGCTCGATCGCGCGCTCGGCCATGCCGATCAGGCGCATGCAGTGGTGGATACGGCCCGGACCCAGCCGCGCCTGGGCCATCGCGAACCCGCCGCCCTCGGTGCCGAGCAGGTTCTCGACGGGTACCCGGACATCGTGGAATGCGATCTCGGCGTGCCCGCCGTGGGGTCCGTGGGTGTACCCGAAGACCTCCATGCCCCGACGGACCTCGACGCCCGGCGCGTTCCGCGGTACCAGGACCATGCTCTGCTGCCGGTGCGGTTCGGCGGCCGGGTCGGTCTTGCCCATCACGACGAGCAGCGTGCAGCGCGGGCTCATCCCGCCGCTGGACCACCATTTGCGGCCGTTGATGACGTACTCGCCGCCGTCGCGGTCGATCCGGGTCGCGATGTTCGCGGCGTCGGAGGACGCGACGTCCGGCTCGGTCATGCTGAACGCCGAGCGGATCTGCCCGTCCAGCAACGGTTGCAGCCACTCCTTCTGCTGCGCCGGGGTACCGAACGCGGCGAGCAGTTCCATGTTGCCGGTGTCCGGGGCGGCGCAGTTCATCGCCTCCGGGGCGAGCGCCGGACTGCGCCCGGACAGCTCGGCCAGCGGCGCGTACTGCAGGTTGGTCAGGCCGGCGCCGAACGTCCTGTCGGGCAGGAACAGGTTCCACAGACCGCGCCGCCTTGCTTCGGCCTTCAGCTCGTCGACGACCGGCGGCCGGTCCCACGGGTTCGCGAGCGCGGCGACCTGCTCGGCGAAGACCGGTTCGGCGGGGTACACGCACTCGTCGAGGAAGTCGGTGACCCGACCGACGTATTCGCTGGTCGTGGCGTCCGGCGCGAAGTCCATCCCTTACTCCTATCCGAGTGTGCGGTGCCCGCGGGCGAACAGTTCGGGTACCACGCCGCCGATCTGGCCGAAGCCCTCGCCGACGGTCAGCCCCTGGGTGTACCGGCAGTAGATGCCCTCGAGGATCACGGCGAGCTTGAAGTACGCGAAAGCGACGTACCAGTCGAGGTTCCCGACCGCCACGCCGCTGCCTTTGGCATAGCGGGCGACGATCTCGTCGCGCCGCGGCCAGCCGGGCAGGCTGCCGGGGGAGGGCGGGATGGACTGCCCGAGGTCGTCGAGGCCGTCCCAGTACACGCAGGTCAGGCCGAGGTCGGTCAGCGGATCGCCGAGCGTGGCCATCTCCCAGTCGAGGACGGCCGCGATGCTGTGGCGGGCTGGATCGACCAATGCGTTGTCCAGCCGGAAGTCGCCGTGCACGATGGCGGCGCGGCCGCTGACCGGCAGCGTGTCGGCGAGCCGTTCGGCCAGCTCCTCCGCGCCCGGCAGCGGCCGGGTGTACGAGGCGGCGAGCTGCTTGCGCCAGCGCCGGATCTGCCGGTCCAGGAAGCCGTCCGGCCGCCCGAAGTCGGCCAGCCCGACGGCTTGCGGGTCGACGGTGTGCAGCGCGGCGAGCGTGTCCGCGAGGGCCGTGCCCAGCCCGGTCCCGGCTGTGGCGGGCAGGCCGCGCAGCGCGTTCGCGTCCCGGTACACCACCCCGGCCACCTTCTCCATCAGGTAGAAGGGCGCCCCGATGACGCTCTCGTCGGCGCAGTAGGCCAGCGTCTGCGGTACCGGTACCGGGGTAGGGGCGAGCGCGGTCAGCACCCGGTACTCGCGGTGCATGTCGTGCGCGGTCGCGAGGACGTGGCCGAGCGGTGGCCGGCGGAGCACCATCGGCTGTCCACAGTGGACGATCTCGTAGGTGAGGTTGGAGCGGCCGCCGGCGATCACCCGTACGACCGGCGGCTCGACCGGCCGGTCCGGGAACAGCCCGGCCAGCCACGCGGTGAGCCCGGTCAGGTCGATGCCAGGCGTCTTACCCTCCATACCGACCAGACGGTATGCTACCGAGGTCGGTCGAGGCAAGGCCAGTGCGGCAAGGGAGACGGCGGATGGCGCGGACGCAGGAGCCGGCGGTACGTCTGCGGCTGGTCGAGGCCGCCATCCGGCTGTTCGCCGAGAAGGGGTACGAGAGCGCATCGGTCAGCGAGATCGTCGCCGCGGCCGGGGTCACCAAGGGCTCGATGTACCACTACTTCCAGTCCAAGGACGATCTGCTCCTGGAGATCTACCAGCAGGTACTGGCGATGCAGCTGGACAAGCTGGAGCGGCTCGCGGCGGGCCCGGGTACCCCGGTGGACCGGCTGCGCGCGGTCGCCGTGGACGTGGTGGTGACCACAATCGAGCACCTGGACGCGACGACGGTGTTCTTCCGCTCGATGCACCTGCTGGAGCCGGCCAACTGGGCGGCGCTACGCGCGCAGCGGCGCCGGTATCACGAGCGGTTCCGGGCGCTCGTCGAGGAAGGGCAGGCGATCGGCCTGCTGCGTACCGACATGTCCGCCGACCTCGCCGTGCACTTCTTCTTCGGCAGCGTGCACCACCTGCAGACCTGGTACCGGCCGGACGGGCCGATGAACGCCAGCCAGATCGGCAACGTGTTCGGGCAGTTGCTCATCGACGGGTTGGCGCCCTTGCCGGCGGCCGACCGAACCCGTACGGTGAGCATACCGACCGGTCGGTAGCAAAGTTGAGGAGGTTGTCCATGCCGGACAGGGTCGCGTTGGTGACCGGCTCGAGCCGGGGCATCGGGCTGGCGATCGCGCAGCGGCTGGTGCAGGACGGCTGGCAGGTCTGCCTGACCGCCCGCACCCCCGAACCGCTCGACGCGGCCGCCCGCGAGCTGGGTGGACCCGAGCGCGTGATCGCGGTACCGGGTAAGGGGGACGACCCGGCGCACCAGGCCGACGCGATAGCCCGCACGATCACGGCGTTCGGCCGGCTGGACCTGCTGGTCAACAACACCGGCATCAACCCGGTCTACGGCCCGCTGCTCGGCCAGGACCCGGGCGCGGTGCGGAAGGTCTTCGAAGTCAACGTCTTCGGCGTCCTCGGCTGGATCCGCGCGGCCCACGACGCCTGGCTCGGCGCGCACGGCGGCGCTGTGGTCAACGTCTCCTCCATCGCGGGGCTCCAGCCGGCCGAAGGGCTCGGCGCCTACGCGATGAGCAAGGCGGCGCTCATCCACCTGACCCGCCAGCTCGCCATCGAGCTGGCGCCGGGCATCCGGGTCAACGCGGTCGCACCCGCGGTGGTCCGGACCCAGTTCGCGCGCCGGCTCTTCGAGGGGCACGAGGAGGAGCTGAGCAAGCGGTACCCGATGGGCCGGCTCGGCAATCCGGAAGACGTGGCGGGCGCGGTCGCCTACCTCGCGTCACCCGATGCCGCATGGGTGACCGGGCAGACGCTCGTGCTCGACGGCGGCCTCACCCAGACCGCCCAACTTTGACAGGTGGGAATCAACATGACAGCAGAACTTCCCCGGGTCGCGATCGTGACCGGAGCGGCGCGCGGCATCGGTGCCGCAACGGCGAAACGGCTGGCCGCCGACGGCTTCGCGGTTGCGGTACTGGACCTGGACGAGAGCGCGACCAAGGACACCGTCACCGCGATCGAGGCGGCCGGTGGCTCGGCGCTCGGCGTGGGCGTGGACGTGGCCGACGCGACGGCGGTCACGGCGGCGGTGACCCGGGTGGCCGACGAACTCGGGCCGCCGGTGGTCCTCGTCAACAACGCCGGGATCACCCGGGACAACTTGCTGTTCAAGATGACCGACGAGGACTGGGACGGGGTCGTCGCGGTACACCTGCGGGGTGCGTTCCTGATGAGCCGGGCCGTCCAGCAGTACATGACCACGGTCAAGTGGGGCCGGATCGTCAACCTCTCCAGCACGTCCGCGCTGGGCAACCGCGGCCAGGCCAACTACTCGGCGGCCAAGGCCGGGCTGCAGGGCTTCACCAGGGCGCTGGCGATCGAGCTGGGGAAGTTCGGGGTGACGGTGAACGCCGTCGCGCCGGGCTTCATCGTGACCGACATGACCGCGCAGACGGCCGCGCGGATGGGGGTTTCCTTCGAGGACATGCAGTCCGCGGCGGCGGCCACCATCCCGGTCGGCCGGGTGGGCCGGCCCGAGGACGTGGCGAACGCCATCGCCTACCTGGTCAGCGACGGCGCTTCGTTCGTCTCCGGGCAGGTGCTGTACGTGGCCGGCGGACCGACGGGGTGACCATGCGGACCTTCACCGACGTGACAGAGCTGGCCGGTGCGGTCGGCGAGCACCTGGGGTACAGCGACTGGCTGGCCGTGACGCAGGAACGGGTCGACCAGTTCGCCGACGCGACCGGCGACCACCAGTGGATCCACGTGGATCCGGACCGCGCGAAGCAGGGCCCGTTCGGCGGGACGATCGCGCACGGGTACCTGACCCTGTCGCTGATTCCCCTGCTGTCCAAGGAGATCTACCGGGTCGACGGGCTGCGCATGGGCATCAACTACGGCACCGACAAGGTGCGGTTCCCCGCGCCGCTGCCGGTCGGCTCGTCGGTACGGGCCGGAGCCGAGCTGGTGTCGGTACGCCAGACGGCGCAAGGGTTCCAGGCGGTGGTCAAGACGACCATCGAGGCGCAGGGCATGGAGAAGCCGGTCTGCGTCGCTGAAACCGTGGTGCTGCTCGTTCCGTAGCGGAGGACGGGGGGTGGTCCGGCCACCCCCCGTCGACACGCGTCAGGCAGGCTGGACGTGCTCCGCCTGCGGACCCTTCGCACCCTGGGTGATCTCGAAGGTCACCCGCTGGTTCTCGTCCAGGCTGCGGTAGCCGCTGGTCTGGATCGCCGAGTGGTGGACGAACACGTCCGGGCCACCACCATCGGGCGTGATGAACCCGAATCCCTTTTCCGCGTTGAACCACTTGACGGTTCCCTGAGCCACTGCTTCTTCTCCTCGCAAAACACTTACCGGCCGACTACCGTGTCGGTGCCGGGTCGCTGTGGGTCAGATCCGTGTCCGCCGGAAATCCCCTGGCGAAGACGAAAGCGCCCACCGTCACACTTCCTGCGGGCGCTCATCAGAAACGTACGAGGAACTACGACTGCAACGACCCGACTGTACCGAAGTCGCTACTGGTGGGCAACGTGACCGGCCAGGTCCGTGCCCCCCGGGCCAGGGCATCCACCCGGCGCAGCGCGTCGGGCAGCCGGTACCGGCCGGCCATGTGCTTGACCAGCTCGGCCGCCTCGGCCCTGGTCATACCCGCCGCGGTGACGTATAGCGGGCGGGTGGCCTGGCCGCGGCACACCGGTACCGCGTGGGTCGCGGTGCGGAACGCGGTCTTCGCGACGCCGATCACCGGTACCGCGAACTCGCTGTACACGCGCGCGCCGAGCCCCGGTCGGCCGGCCGGGTCCAGGTCCACGTACCCGTCGACGACCAGCAGGTCGATCCGGCCGGCCCGGGCCAGTACCGCGCGCAGGGCGGGCAGCTCCCGCGCGAAGAACTCGCCCGGCCGGTACGCCGCGACCGTGGCCAGGGACGCGACGTGCTCGGCGACGACCGTCCCGTACCGGATGTCCGCGGCCACCACGCACCCGGCCCGCGCCCCGCCCGTCTGCGGGTAGTGCACGTCCACGGCGGCGAACCGCGCGGTCATCTCGCCTCGCCCCCCTCGGTGCCACCCCGTCGTGGCCACCGTCAATCCTGCCGAGGGTGTCAAGCGGCGATTGCGGCAACGGTAACCTTTCTGTTACCGTCCCGATCGTGAGATCGTACGAAGCAAGTTCGATCATCAACGCGAAGCCGGACGCGGTCTGGGAGGTGCTGACCGACGGGCTCAAGCACCGGGTGGAGAACGGCGGTTAGCCGGGCATGCCCACCGCCGACCTCGCCGGCGACCCGTTCGAGGCGCTCGGCGACCCGCACCGCCGCGCGATCGTCGAACTGCTCGGCACCGGCGGCCGCTCGGTACGTGAGATCGCCGACGCGCTGCCGATCAGCCGCCCCGCCGTGTCGCGGCACCTGCGCCTGCTCAAGAACGCCGGTCTCGTCCTCGAAGAGCCGCGCGGCACGCAGCGCATCTACCGGCTGCACGACGAGGGGGTCGGGGCGGTGCAGGAGTACCTGGCCCAGGTGTGGGGCGATGCCGCCGCGCGGTTCCGGCTGCTCGCCGAGAACACCCGGCCGGAGGGGAAGCGCCGGTGATCGAACCGCTGCGGCTGTCCTTCGACGTCGAATGCCCGGCCGAGCATGCCTTCCAGGTCTGGACCGGAAGCATCGCGCGCTGGTGGCCGGCGGACCACACGGTCAGCGGCAGCCGTACCCCTCGATGCCGTCTCCGACGATGCCGAGTTCGGCGAGCTTCACCACGAGCGGCGCGGGGAACTCGGCCCGCTCCCAGTAGTCGTTGATGACCGGCAGCACCTCGTGGTCGACGAAGTCGCGGGTACGTCGCCAGATCTCGCGCTCGGCGGGGTGAGCTGGTCGCCGATGCGGAAGTAGCCGGTGCCGAGCGAGCGGCCGATGTTCTCGTACATGGTGGTTTCCTCTTGGCGGTCGAGTACGTAGGTGCCGGGCGCCTCGACGAGCGGGCCGAGCCCGCCGCCACCGAGGGCACTTCTGCCGAGGGCACCGGGCGCCTTGCGGTCCGCGCCGCAGCGCGCACCGAGCCAGGCGACGAAGTCCGGCCACCAGCTGCCGGTCACGGTTTCCGAACCGTCCAGCCACTCCTGCGGCTGTGCCGGGTTCGCGGGGTTGCGGCGGTAGGTGGCTGGGGTTGCCCGGCGGGTTCACCATGGCCGCGATGTGGCCACTGGTGGACATTACGAACCGGGTGTCCCCGCCGAGCAGCTGGGTGGTGCGGTAGCAGTATGGGGAGGTACCGGTCGCCGTGCTGCTCGCCACCGCGCCCGACGCGGTCGCCACCGTCGCCCGGTCGGTCCTCGGGCCGGTGCTCGCCCTGCCGGCCGTCGAGTGCGACGTCCTGCTCGGTACCCTGCGCACCTGGTTCGCCGAGGACGGCGCCACCTCGGTCGCCGCCGCCAAGCTACCTGTGCACCGCAACACCGTCCGGTACCGGTTGCGGCGGCTGGAAGAGCTGACCGGCCGAAGCCTCGCACGCCCGACCGGCATCGCTGAGCTGCACCTGGCGCTGGAAGCCGCCCGGATTCTGCGGCTGAGTGGATGACCGACCGAGGGTTGCCGCGGCCCGGGGATGGGAATATTGCTGTCCGTAGATCGTGGCAGAGGTGGTACCGCCGTGACTGAGCTTCGGAGCCGGCTGGGTGTGCTGGCGCGCAACTTCCGCTGGGTGTGGGACGTTCCGACCCAGGAGCTGTTCCGCCAGGTCGATCCGTGGGCGTGGGCGGCCGCGCACGACCCGGTGGCGCTGGTGCGCGCGGCATCCCCGGACCGGCTGGCGCAGCTCGCCGCGGACGAGCTGTTCACCCACCGGCTGGGTGCGGTCGAGGAGGGCCTGGCGCGTTACCTCACCGTCGCTCCGGGTGCGGCCCGGGTCGCGTACTTCTGCATGGAGCACGGCATTGCGCCGTCGCTGCGTAACTACGCCGGTGGGCTGGGCATGCTCGCCGGGTGCATCGAGAAGACCGCGAGCGACCTCGCGGTACCGATGGTGGCGGTCGGCCTGATGTACCAGTGGTGGTTCCGCCAGCGGCTGGACCAGGGCTGGCAGGAAGAGGACTGGCAGCACCTCGATCCGGCCGGGGCGGGCCTGGACCGGTGTGCCGAACGGGTCACCGTCGAGCTGGCCGGTGAGCCGGTCGCGATCCAGTTGTGGCGGGCCCGGATCGGCCGATTGAACCTGTACCTGCTCGACACGGACGTCCCGGAGAATCCGGAGCACCTGCGGGGGATCACCGACCGGCTCTACGGCGGGGACCGCGAACACCGGCTGCGCCAGGAAATCGTGCTCGGCGTCGGTGGGGTCCGCGCGCTGCAGGCGCTCGGACACCGGCCGCGCGTGTACCACGCCAACGAGGGCCACGCCGGTTTCCTGTGCCTGGAACGGATCCGCGAACAGCTCGCCGCCGGCACACCGCTGGCCGATGCGGTCGAGGCGGTGCGGGCCGCGACCGTGTTCACCACGCACACCGCGGTACCGGCCGGGTTCGACCTCTTCGACCGCGAGCTGATCGAGCGGTACTTCGCCGGCTGGGCCCGCGAGTGCGGGGTCGACCTCGACTGGCTCATGACCCTCGGGCACTTCCCCGCGCAGGGCGCGGCCGAGCCGTTCAACATGGCCGTGCTGTGCGCCCGGCTGTCCGGGAACATCAACGCGGTGTCCCGGCTGCACCGCGAGGTCACCGAGGAGCGGGTGCTCGGTCCACTGTGGCCGGGCCGGGCCGCGCCGATCCGGTACGTCACGAACGGTGTGCATCCGCGCACCTGGACCCCGCCGCGGATGGCGGAACTGTTCGAGCGGTACGTGGGCGCCGGGTGGGACTACGCCGGCGAGGACGAGTGGGCCGGCGTGTGGGACATCCCGGACGAGGAGCTGTGGGCCGCACGGCAGGAGCAGCGGGCCGAACTCGTCGACTGGGTCCGGGAGTACCGCGACCGCATCCTCGACCCCGAGGCATTGACGATCGTGGTGGCCCGGCGGGCGGCTGAGTACAAGGAGACCGACCTGCTGGTGTCGATGCCGGAGCGGTTGGCCGCCCTGACGGGCGACCCGGCCCGGCCGGTCTGCGTGCTCGTCGCCGGGCTGGCCCACCCGCAGGACGGCGGCGGCAAGGAGCGCATCCGGCGCATCGTGGCGTACTCCCGGGACAGTGGAGGGCGCATGGTGTACCTGCCCGGGTACGACATGCGGATGGCGCAGCGGCTGCTGTCCGGCGCGGACATCTGGCTCAACCATCCCCGCCGCGGCGACGAGGCATGCGGTACCAGCTTCATGAAGTCCGTGTACAGCGGCTGCCGGGTCGTCACCACCGCGGACGGCGGCGCGGACGAGCTGATCGTAGACCGGGACAACGGCTGGATCATCGGCGACCGCACCGCCGGAGCGAGCCGGGAGGCCATGGCGCGCAACGTCTTCGCGCTGCTGGAGCAGGAGGTCGTACCGCGCTTCTTCGACCGCGACCGCGAGGGCGTACCGCGCGCCTGGCTGTACGGGCTCAAGCGGTCCCTGGCCACGCTGGGCTGGCAGGTCAGCGCCGGCGTCATGATGCGCGGGTACGAGCGGCTGTACCGCGACGCCGAGCGGCAGATCGACCGGGTCGCCGAACTGGCCCGGCTGCGCATCGCCGGCTCCGACGGGGAGCTCGCACCGGCGGCCTGAGCAACCGGCGCTTCGCGGCGATATTTGGCCTTGCGTCCCGAGAAGTCGGGGCGTTTGCTTGACCGGGTGGCTGGGTTGCCGTCGCGTGGTTTGGACGTCGCGGTCGAGCTCGGGGAGATCGCGTCCGGGCCGGGCCCTGTCCACCAGCGGGCCGAGGCCCTGTTGAGTCCGCTGCGCCGGCTACGACAAGGCCGTGTTCGAGTACATCACCAGCCCGGCCAACATCCAGGAGATCGAACTGCTGGGATTCAACCGGGTGCGCCGGCCGTTGCGGGTACGCGACCTGCCGGTAGCCCGCGAACAGATCCGCGGGTGGGCGGAGTACCTGAAGCCGGCCGGCTTCCGGGAAGGCCTTGCCGTTGCCCTGTTCACCCGCGACGGCCGGCATCTTTGGCTGCTGGGCCTGAACACCGACACCGACCGGCATCCCACCGAGGCCGCGCGCGACCTGATCGGCATGCTGGCTCCGACGATCGCCAGCGCGGTCGATCCGCTGCGGTCGATCGCCAGCGTCGCGGGCATCGTCGGCGACGCCCGGGTCGCGGTCGTGTTGACCCGCGCCGGCCATCCGCTGTCACTGCCCGGCCTGCCGAGCCACGCACTGCTCCGCCTCGGCTCGGCTGTTCCGGCTGTGGCCGCCGAACGGCTGGCCGACCGCGTCTACAGCTCGTTCCTGTGCCCGTACCCGTCGACCGACGCCGCGAACGACCACGTCCGGATCACGATGCTGCCCGGTCCGGCCAGGTCCCCGTACGACCTGGCCGCCGTGGTGCTGGTGTCCCCGCCCGGCGACACGTGCGGACTGACCCCACGCGAGTTGGAGATCCTCGGCCTGCTCGTCGAGGGCTGGCCCAACCGCCGGATCGCGGCCGCCCTGGTCGTTGCCCGGCGCACGGTCAACGCGCACATCGAACACATCATGGCCAAGCTCGACGCACCGACCCGTACCCTGGCCGCGGTCCGCGCGCTCCGCTTGGGCCTCTATGTGCCACGACTGCTGCGCGGTACCCGCGACCCAGCTTCACAACGAACGTAGACGATGCGGGACTGGGGTCCACTGTGGAGCGTATAGGTGCACCCAACCTGGCAGCATAAGAACCCTCAACCCGTACTTGAGGGTCCGGAACTGGCGGTTGCCGCGACGCATGCGAAAGTCCGCCGTGACGGCTATCGCAAGTAGTCGTCGCAAGCGTAAGCGGTGTGGGTTCCCGGGCGACGGTGCGCGGGCTATTGCTGTGTGAGGGGCGGGTCGGTTGCTGATCGGGCGCCTTGTGCGGCAAGCCATGTGGCGAGGTCGTGGAAGCCGTTGCGGCGGGCGGCGTCCAATGGCGTGAGTGGTTCCCAGGGTGCTGGCCGGTTCAGGTCGGCGCCGTGGCCGAGGAGAAGTTCGGCGGTTGCCTGTTGTCCGCCGTGGCAGGCTGACCACAGCGCACTGTCGATCTGTTCGGA
>WNGG01000389.1_pt1 | contig 56046 bp, 52 predicted proteins | sample 5400661 | NCBI WGS metagenome assembly WNGG01 (sample SAMN13153372, study PRJNA577476) | soil metagenome | isolation source: 100 cm soil or saprolite under Garry oak tree replicate 1 | place: USA:California | collected 2016-06-15 | reverse complement strand
CCGTCACGTCCATGACACCCATACCACACCATCAGCCGGAACCCGGGAACCCTACGGCTTATCCTTCTGCGAGCGCATAGCCGGCTCGATGTGGCATCGTGCCGGCGGGGGACGGGGCTGGCGCGGGACGGATGAGTGGTGTGAGGCGCCCGGGGCGTGAGGTGCGGGGCTAAGGGCCAAAGGCCAGGGCTCAGGGGCCAAGGGGCCGAGGGCCAAGGGCCATCGATGACGTGCTGGCCTCCCGGGTCGCCGCCGAGGACGACGAGCTGGCCAGGATCTCCGGACCGGCTCCCCTGCTCGACCGGCTGCTCAAGCCGTTGAACCGGCTCGGCACCCAGCGTTTCCTGCGCGAGGCGCGGGCCAAGGGGGGGCCAACACGATCGCGCTGAACCGTGCCCGCAGGCAAGGTCCCGACGCCTACGCCGCACTGCTGGCTCAGCTCGAGGAACTGAGCGCGGTCAAGGTCGCGGCCCCGCAGGCCCCCGGCCAGGTCCTGCTGAAGCTGGCCGCCACCGGCTTCGGCGTCCGGCTGCCCGGCTAGGCCCCGGCTGCCCGGCTAGGCCCCGGCTGCCCGGCTAGGCCCCGGCGGCCCGGCTAGGCCCAGCGGCCCGGCGGCCGGTCAGGCCGCGATGAAGAATTCGAGCAACTCGGGGACGATGGCCGCGGGCGCCACGTTGTGCGCCTGGCCTGCCAGCACCCGGTGAACGGCTCCGGGTATGCCTCCGGCGACGGCTCTTCCCGCGCTGTCCATCCACGCCGGGCTGGCACCGCCGGTGAGCACCAGGGTCGGCTGGGTGATGCGGGCGAGCAGGCCCGCGGGCAGCGCATTGTCCGGGCCCATGACCAGGGCCTCGTACGCCAGGGTCTGGGCGGCCGCCTCCATGGCGGGCCAGAACGGCTGACCGCGCATCCCGGCGACCGCCTCCGGGGCGGCCTGGGCGGCGTCGAGCATGAACAGCTCGACCGCGTCCCCTCGCTTGCCTGCCCGGACCAGGCGGTCCAGTTGGGCCGCGAAGTCATGCGGGAGCCTGGGCGCGCTGCTTTCGACGTGGTACGGCGGTTCCCACAGCGCCAGCCTGGTGATGGCCGGGTTCCGCTCCGCGGCCCGCAGCGCCAGCGCGGCGCCTGAAGACCCGCCGAACAACGCCGCGGAGCCGCCGGCCGCCGCGATGAGCGCGGCCAGGTCCTCGGCCTCTCGCTCGACCGCGTAGGGCTGGGTGTCACCGCTGTCGCCGCGGCCGCGGCGGTCGTAGCTGAACACGGTGAACCACCGGGACAGGCCGGCCGCCACGGCGGCCAGGATGGGATCGGCCCGGTCCATCAGGGCGCCCTGCACCAGCACGACCGCCGGCCCCGCGCCAGACCGGTCGAAGACGATGACGGTGCCGTCGGCGGAGGTCACCGTGCCGGCCTGGATATCGCTCATGTCCCGGCCCCGGCCGGCCCGCAGCCAGGCCGGCTCAGCTGGCCGGCTCGATCAGGCACAGCGCTTCCCAGTGATGGCCGTCCAGGTCGGTGAAGCCGCGCTGGTACCGGTAGCCGTCATCCCTCGGCGCGCCGACCGGGCCGCCGCCCGCTGCCTCGGCCCGGCCGGCCAGCTCGTCTACCTGCTCGCGGGTTTCCACGCCGAGGACCAGGATCACCTCGGTGCTCGTCGCCGCATCCGCCACGCCCTGTCGCGCATACGACGCGAACGCCGCCTCGGTCAGCAGCATGACCTGGGTGTGCTCGCTGATGATCACTGACGCCATGTCCTCGGTCTGGCCGAAGAACTCCAGGCCGAGCTCGGTGAAGAAGGCCTTGGACCGGCCCAGGTCCTTGACCGGGAGGTTGACGAACAGCTTGGTGGGCATCTGTGACTCCTTCGCTGGCTGGGGAGTCCGCGCCGGGTCAGCCGCGGACGCTCCCAGTCTGCGTGGCCAGCACCGCCGCGGCATTGCCTCCCGCTGCCAGCCGGTTGACGTTCCCGGCACAGCCGGACAAGGCCCAGGTCCCGGGGGCCAGGCACGCCCGCCGGTACTCGGCCGGCGGCCGGCCGTAGGTGCCCTTGAACAACCGGTTGAAGTGCGCCGGGTCAGGCAGGCCCCACCGCGCCGCGACGGCGCTCACCGGCGTGCCGCCCAGGGCCGGGTCGGCCAGGTCCGCGCGGCAGCGCTCAAGGCGGCGGTGCCTGATCCACGCCGCCACCGTCGTCCCGTGCGCCTCGAACAGCCGGTACAGGTAGCGCACCGAGATGAAGTGCGCGGCCGCGACGGCGCCGGGAGCCAGGCCGGCATCGCCCAGGTGCTGCTCGATGAACGCATGGATGCGCAGCAGCAGCGTCTGCTCCCGTGACTCGGCGGGCAACGATCCGGCCTGGCCGGCGTGTTCGGCGACGGCGGTGGTGACGAGGTTCATGACCACCGTCGACAGCCGGGCCGCGCTGGCCGGCTGATAGCTGTCCATGTCCAGCGCCACCCGGCGGAGCAGGGGCGCGGCCAGGGCGCCCGTTCCCGTGTCGGCGCGGACCGGGACCGCAGTGAGCGTGGCCACGAGACCCGGCGGCAGCGTCAGCAGCTCGCGCGGGAAGCTGAACACCGCGAGCTGCACGCCCGAGTCGTAGGCCAGCTCGTAGGGCCGGGTGAAGTCGTAGAGGGTGAACTCGCCCGGCCTGAGCTCCGCCGTCCGCCCGTCCTGCAACAGGCGGGCCCGGCCGGACATGGTCAGGGCGACCCGGTAAAGCTCCGGGCCGTCCCGGCGGATTAGGCCTGCCGTCCGGTACACGCTGTGCGGCGTCGAGGTCTTCACCCGGCCCACGTTCACCATCCCGAGCTGGCCGGCCGCGATCTCGCCCCGCAGCGGCGTGCCCGGATCGCTGCGGAAATCGAGCGGGCCGAGGGTGTCACACACCACGGTGCGCCAGGCGTCGTGCCGCCGCGCCGCGGGTATGTCGCTCGTGCGGATCAAGATGGCCATTCCTATCGCCCTTCACCGGCCCGACTCGCCTACGGCAGTGACGACGCCTCCCGCTGGTCATCCTCATCGTCGCACGGACCGGGAGGCGGCCCGGCCATGATCTCGCACGGGCGCACCCGCGCCGCGGCGCCCGGCCCATTAAAAAGGCAGGCAAGATTTCGCCGGATAAACCTGGGCCATCACGTCTCAGGGGCCGGAAATTCAAATAATAAAGCCCGTGAAAATTCTGCGCGGAAGAGGCGGCGGCCGCTTGTGCAAGGGTGCGCGAAGAGGCGGCGGCCGCTTGGTGTTCCCAGAGTTACGCCTGGTAGCCTGTGGATGACCTGTGCATTAGACGGTGGAAAACCGGGATGGAATGCGGATAACTAGCCATGCTCTGTGGACATGGTGTGGACAGGGAAAAAACTCGGAAAATATGCATCGCAGGGTCTTGCGCGGTCCCGCGTCGGGGCAGTAAAAAAGCTCTTACCGTTAGAAACGGGCACTGCCCGGGGGCAACTCCGGGACGTGGGAGGAGTAGGGAAACCTGAGCCTCGCGCGGGTTCCTGACTCTGGCGGGCGGCGCGCGGCCCAGGGAAAGCCAGGCAACTGGCGGACCCGGTGCGGCACAGCCAGGCAAGGTTCCCTGCATCTCATACATGGAGGGGACCTTGTCTTATTCTGCCCGACACAAGCGCCTCGGCCAGAACCGGCACGCCGGCAAGCACTCTCATGCCGGCCGCAGGCATTCCTGGACCGCCCAGCGCAAGGACCGCGCCGAGACGGACCCGGCGGAGGCACCCGCGGACCAGGACACGGGGGCTCGCCAGCGTCTCGGCGCGCCCACTCAAGAGTGAGCACCGGGATGAAGGCAGCCCGGGACGTCAGGTCAGGGGTGGATCACACCGGCCACGTTTCCTTGCGGTAACCCATATCCCAGAACATCCACTCGTAACGACTGGTAGTACGGAAGTGACGGTGCACCCGGTCCCGTTCGGGCGTCCCGAGGCCCGGGCCCAGCTCGTCGGTGACATCGATCACTTCCCGCACGACGTCACCGAACTCCTCGCTCCCGTACATGTCGATCCACTGCTGGTAGCGGGGGTCCGGTGAGCCGCGGCGCAGCAGCTCCTTGCCGACTTCGGCGTAAATCCAGTAACACGGCAGCACCGCGCCGACCCCTTCCGCGTAGGACCCGGTGCTGACGGTGGCGAGCAGGTAGCTGGTGTAGGCGAGGTTCGCCGGGGCGGGCTCGGCCTGCTCCGCGCGCACCGGGTCGATGCCGAGGTCGGCGAGCAGCGATCCGTGCAGGGTCTTCTCGACCGCGATGGCGTCCGCCGCGTGCCGCGCGAACATCTCGCTCTGCCCGGGCGTGGGCGCGCGGCTCGCCACGGCGGCCAGCGCCTGGGCGTACCCGTGCAGGTAGATCGCGTCCTGCACGACATAGAACGCGAAGGCGTCGTGCGGCAGGCTGCCGTCGCTGAGCCCGGTCAGGAACGGGTGCGCCAGGATGGCGTCGTAGACGCCGGTCACCCCTTGCCACAGCTCAGCACTGAAGCTGTCGCTCATCGCGCGGTCTCCCTCTCGTAGGCCGGCCCTGCCGTGGCCGGCCCTGCCGTGGCCGGCCCTGCCGTAGCCGGCCCTGTCGTGAGGCGGTACTCGTGCAGGACGTGGACGGGACCTTCGCCGCCGCCGAGTCCGGCCAGGCCGTGCGCCACCGCCTCGCCCGCCACCATGGCGGCCTGGCGGGCCGCTTCGGCCAGCGGCAGCCCGGCGGCGAGACCGGCCGCGAGCGCCGCCGAGTGGGTGCAGCCGGCTCCATGCGTGGCGGCCACCCGGTGCCGGTCGACCGGGATCGCCACGTGCCGTGATCCGTCGAACAGGTGGTCCACCGGCTCGGCCCCGTGGCCCCCGGTGACCAGGGCGGCACGTGCTCCCATGGCGACCAGCCGCTCGGCGAGCACCGCCCGGTCCTCGGTCAGCATAGCGGTGAGCGCCTGAGCTTCAGGCAGGTTCGGCGTCACCACCGTGGCCAGCGGGAACAGCCGCGCCACCAGGGTTCCGACGGCTTCCGGGAGGAGCAGCGTGCTGCCGGAGCTCGCGACCATGACCGGATCCACCACCAGCGGCAGATCCCGGTCCTCCAGTGCCCCGGCCACGGCCTCGATCAGCGCCGCGGAGAACAGCATGCCGGTCTTGGCCGCGTCGGCTCCGATGTCGTCGAGCACCGCCTCGATCTGCGCGCGCACGAAGGCCGGCGGGACCTCGTGGATGGCCCGGACGGCCACCGTGTTCTGCGCGGTGAGTGCCACGATCGCCGACATCCCGTGCGCGCCGCAGCGGGCGAAGGCCTTCAGGTCCGCCTGGATGCCGGCGCCGCCGCCGGAGTCCGACGAGGCGATGGTGAGCACCCGGGGTGGTCGCCTGTCCGCGCTGACACCGCTCATTCCGGCAGCTCCGGACGGCCGTCGACCGGGCTGGACGCGCGGGCGTACCAGCGGCGCGGGATGCGCCCCGCGGTCCTGGCGGCGTAGCCCGCCGCCACGGCCAGCCGCATCGCGGTGGCCATGCGCTCCGGTTCGGCCGCCCGGGTGATGGCCGAGGCGATGAGGACCGCGTCGCAGCCCAGTTCCATCGCCAGGGCCGCGTCGCTGGCCGTCCCGATCCCCGCGTCCAGGATGACCGGGACACCTGCCTGATCGACGATCATCGCGATGTTGTGCGGGTTACGCACGCCGAGGCCGGACCCGATCGGGGCGCCCAGCGGCATGACGGCGGCGCAGCCGGCCCGCTCGAGCTGCCGGGCCAGCACGGGGTCGTCGTTGGTGTAGGGCAGGACCGTGAACCCGTCGGCGACCAGCAGCCGGGCGGCGTCGAGCAGTTCGGTCGGGTCGGGCAGCAGCGTGTGGTCGTCGGCCACCACCTCGAGCTTGACCCAGTCGGTGCCGAGCGCTTCCCGGCCCAGCCTGGCCACGAGCCGGGCCTCGCTCGCGGTGTGGCAGCCGGCCGTATTCGGCAGGATGCGCACGCCGGCCTCCTGCAGCAGGCTGAGCAGCGAGCCTTCCCCGCCGTGGGTGACCCGCCGCATGGCCACGGTGGTGAGCGCGGTCGCCGAGGCATCGAGCACCCGGCGGAGCACCTCCAGGCTCTGCACTCCCCCGGTGCCCAGGATCAGCCGCGATCCCAGCTCCTGGCCGGCCAGCACCCACGGCTCGGTCCAGGCCGTCTGCTGGCCCGCCACATCCGTATCAGTCACCTCAGCCTCCCTGAACAGCCGTGACGACCTCCACCAGGTCGTCGTCGCGAAGCGGGGTGGCGGCCCACGACCCGCGCGGCACCACCTCGCCGTTGACGGCCGCGGCCACGCCGGCCGAGGTGGTGATCAGCTCGGCTACGGCTTGCGCGATCGTGCTGCCGTCGGGCAGCTCGCGCGGCTCGCCGTTGATCTTCACCTGGACGCTCAACGGGTCCCCTCCCCGCCGGCCGGCTGGCCGGCAAAGCGGCCGGGCGTGAACGGCTCCCACTCCGCCGCGGGGCGCTGGCCGGTCAGGCAGGCGACGATCGCGTCCGCGGTCACCGGCGACATCAGGATGCCGTTGCGGTAATGGCCGGTGGCCATCAGCAAGCCGCCGGCCCCGGCCTCGCCCACGACCGGGCCGTTGTCGGGCGTGCCCGGCCGCAGCCCGGCACATGTCTCGGCGAGGATCAGCTCGCTCGTCACGGGAAGCACGCTCATGGCGTCGTGCAGCAGGTCATGCACGGCGCCGGCAGTCACCGTGCGGTCCGGCCCGCGCTCCTCCTGGGTGGCACCCACGATCACCTCGCCGTCGGCCCGCGGCACCAGGTACACGTCCGCGCCGCGCACCGTGGCCCGGATCGTGTGGGTGATGACGGGCGGCATGCCGTCCGGGTGCCGCAGCCGCAGCAGCTGTCCCTTGACCGGCCGCACCGCGGCCCGCAGTTCTGCGGGCAGCCCCGCGACCGCGCCCGACCAGCACCCTGCGGCCACGACGACCTGCGCCGACGCGATATCGCCGCCGTCGGCGAGCCGGACGCCGCGGGCCTGCCCGTCGCCGGTCAGCACCTCGGTCACCCGGTCCCGCACGACCCGTACCCCGGCGGCGGCCGCCGCCTGCTGCAGCGCGGCCGCGTACCTGCGGTTATCGACCGACCAGTCGCCCGCGAACAGCACCCCGCCGTGCACGTCCGGGGTGAGGAAGGACTCCAGCTTGCGGCACGCCCGGCTGTCCAGTTCCTCCGCGTCGAGCCCGGCGGAGCGGCGGAAGGCCGTCAGCCGCATCAGCGCCGCGTAGTCGCCCGGGTCGTAGGCGACGGCCAGCGTGCCCTCGCGGCGCACGCCGACCCGGTGACCGGTCGCCTCCTCGAGCTCGGCCGCGAACGAGCCGAACCTGGCGACGGCGAGCAGGTTGACGCGGAGCAGCGCGCCCTCGCCGAACAGGGCCTCCGAGACCGGGGCGAGCATGCCGGCCGCCACCAGCGACGCGGCCTCATCCCGCGCCGGGTCGACCAGGACGACGCCGAGCCCGGCGGCAGCAGCCCGCCAGGCGATCGCAGTCCCGATGACGCCGCCGCCCGCGACGACGACATCTGCGGTAACGGCCACGAGCACTCCCTTCGCCGGCATTACCCGGATCAGGTTCGACGGTCGGAGGCGCCCGGCCTCCCTCTCAGCCCATTCGGGCTCCCGTGGGCCGGAATTGTTTCCGGCAGGTCCAGCCTATATCAACCGCAGCCAGCGGATGCGGGGGCCCGGAGCCGCAGGCAGGCAGGCAGGCGGGAGGCAGGCGGGAGGCAGGCGGGAGGCAGGCGCGGGCCCGCAGGCAGGCAGGAGCAGGCAGGGCAGGCCCGGAGCCGCAGGCAGGCAGGCAGGCGGGCGGGGGCAGGCCGGGGGACCAGGCAATGATTTGATGGCCCGATGACGAGCGATCTGCGGGCGCAGCTGGCGGACGCGCGACTCTACCTGTGCACGGACGCCCGGCGGTCCCAGGGCGACCTGCCGCGGTTCCTCGACGCTGTCCTCGGCGCCGGGGTGGACATCGTGCAGTTGCGGGAGAAGGGCCTGGAGGCGGGCGAGGAACTCGCGCTGCTCGAGGTGTTCGGCCAGGCCTGCCGGCGCCACGGCCGCCTGCTCGCGGTGAACGACCGCGCGGACATCGCGCTGGCTGCTGGGGCCGACGTGCTCCACCTGGGCCAGGACGACCTGCCGGTGCCGGTCGCGCGGCGCATCCTCGGCCCGGGCCCGCTCATCGGCCGGAGCAGCCACAGCCCGGCCCAGGCCGCCGCGGTGGCCGCCGAATCCGGCGTGGACTACTTCTGCGCCGGACCGGTCTGGGCCACGCCGACCAAGCCGGGGCGCCCCGCGACCGGCGCCGGCCTGCTGGCGCATGTCGCGCGGCAGCGCCCGGCCTGCCCCTGGTTCGCGATCGGCGGCATCAGCCTGGACCGGCTGGACGAGGTGCTCGCCGCCGGCGCGACCCGCGTGGTCGTGGTCCGCGCCATCACCGAGGCCGACGATCCCGCCGCCGCGGTGCAAGCGCTCGCCAGGCGCCTGCGCTAGCGCGGTGATCCGGTCTCCGGGCCGGTGACGTACCAGGCACAGGGAGGGATTCATGGCGAACGTAGCGGGCCGCAGGATGACGGCCGAGATCGACGGCGACTTCGTGGTATTCCTGATCGGGGCCAAGCCCGACAAGTTCCACCTGGTCCGGAGCATTATGGACCTCGGCGGGCGGCGCGGCATGAGGCACATGCTCGACTACCTGGTCGCGCACCCGGAGAAGGGACTGCTCGGCTACCAGATGGGGCTGCCCACCATCGTGCAGTACTGGCGTTCCTTCGATCACCTGGAGGCGTTCGCCAACGACATCAGCGACCCGCACGTGGCCGCGTGGCGCAACTACTGGCGCCGCGTCGGCACGAGCAGCCGGACCGGCATCTGGCACGAGACGTACCTGGTGCGGGCGGGCGAGTACGAGGCCGTCTACGGGAACATGCCGCCGTTCGGGCTGGGCCGGGCGGGCCGGCTGGTCCCGCTGGCCGAGGCCAAGACCGCACGGGACCGGTTCCGGGCCGCGGCGAGCGGTCCGGCCGACGCCGCAGGCTGACCCGCGGCGCCCCGGCCGGCGGCGGCCGGCACCCGGCGAAGGCTTACCGCAGCAGGTCGGCGACGGCGGCGATGCCGGCCTCGATGGCGCGCTCATTGACCAGCCCGAAGCCGAGCACGAGCTGCGGCGGAGCCGCGTCGCGGGTGGCGCGGAAGGGCGCCATCCCGTACAGCCCGACCGACCGGCGCCGCGCCTGCGCCACGACCGCGTCCTCGTCGGCCGAGGCCGGCAGGTGCGCCACGGCATGGAACCCGGCCGCCAGGCCGGTGAGCCGGACCCCGGGCGCGTGCCGCCCCAGCGCGTCGATGAGCGCGGCCCGCCGCCGCGCGTACACGCCCCGCATCTTGCGCAGGTGCCGGTCGTAGCGGCCCGACCTGAGCAGCGCGGCGAGCGCCAGCTGGTCCAGGCCGGAGGTGCCGCGGTCGCTGAGCAGCTTCGCCTCGGCGACCGCTCCGGCCAGCGCCGGCGGCGCGATGACCCAGCCCAGCCGGACCGCGGGCGCCAGCGACTTGCTGACCGTGCCGAGGGTGAAGACCCGGTCCGGGGCGATGCCCTGCAGCACGCCGACCGGCTCACGGTCGTAACGGAACTCCGAGTCGTAGTCGTCCTCGACGATGAAGGCGTCGTGGCGGCGGGCCCACTCCGCCAGCGCGTGCCGCCGCGCCGCCGCCAGCACCACCCCGGTGGGCGACTGGTGCGCCGGGGTCACGACCACGGCACGGGCGCCGCTGGCCTCCAGCGCCGCCACGTCCACCCCGAGGTCGTCGACCGGCACGCGGACCGCCTGCGCGCCCGCCAGGCCAGCCGAACGCACCGAGGTGCTCGTCTCGTCGTCCCCGTAGCCAGGATCCTCGAACGCCACCCGCCCGCCGCCCAGCTGGTTCAGTACCCGCAGCACCAGGTTGAGCCCCTGGGCGAAGCCGGTGCAGACGATGAGGTCCTCCGGCCCGGCGGCGGCGGCCCGCACCCGCCGCAGGTACCCGGCGACCACCTCGCGCAGCGCGGCGCTGCCGCGCGGGTCGCCGTAGTCCAGCTCGGCGGTGGCCACCTCCCGGCACGCTTCCCGCATCGCCCACACCCAGTCGCCGCGGGGGAAGCTGGCCAGGTCCGGGACGCCGGACCGGAAGTCCGCGATCAGCCGGGGGGCCGGCCCGGGCGGGGCGAGATCGCGGGCCGGCCCGCCCGGCGCGGCCGGGTGGGCACCCGGGTACGCACGCGGCGCGACCCGGGTGGCCGAGCCGACCCGGCTGTCCAGGTAGCCCTCGGCCAGCAGCTGGCCGTAGCACTCCTGCACCAGCCCGCGGGAAACGCCGAGCTCGCGCGCGAGCTCACGGGACGAGGGCAGCCGCTCCCCCGGCCGCAGCCTGCCGTCCCTGATCGCGTCGCGGAGCCCGGTCTCCAGCTGGGACCTGAGCGGCTGGCCGCTGTCGCGATCGACCCGCAGGAGCAGGTCCGGCCCCAGACCGGACCACTGAATGGCCACAGAAACGGACAGTATCAGCCGTCCGCTCCGGCGACGTCCGCGTCGGGTACCTCCGGGCGCCCGGGGTCGTGTAACGATGGGCAGATGCGGATCGTCGCCGTCGAATCAACAGACTTGTTCGTGGGCACCGCGCAGCGTCCGCTGCAGGTCGTCCGGGTCACGCTGGTGGACGAGGAGCCAGCGGCCGCATCCGCCCGCCTGGGCGTGCGGGGGGCGGGAGTGCGTGATCGGAGTCCGTTCGGGATCAATGACCTGAGCCCAGGTGAGGAGCGGGCCGTCGAGGTCCCGGTGGAGATCGCCGCTCCCTACCAGCCGGGCAGCACGCGGCGGGTCACGGTCATCCTCGAGAGCGACGCGGGTCGCACGCAGGCCGAGGCCGACATTACCGTGGCGGAGCCGGGCTGGACCATGTGGATGGTCAGCCATTTCCACTACGACCCGGTGTGGTGGAACACCCAGGGCCAGTTCACCGAGGCGCGGCTCAGCCTGCCCGACGAGGACGGCCAGCTGCCGGACGTCAGGAGCGCGTTCGAGCTGGTCGGCGCGCACCTGGACAAGGCCAGGCGGGACGCCGACTACAAGTTCGTGCTGGCCGAGATCGACTACCTCAAGCCGTACTTCGACGCGTACCCGCAGGACCGCGAGGACCTGCGGCGGCTGATGGCCGAGGGCCGGGTGGAGATCGCCGGCGGCAACTACAACGAGCCGAACACCAACCTGATCTGCGCCGAAGCCATCATCCGCAACGCCGTGTACGGCATCGGGTTCCAGCGGGACGTGTTCGGCGGCGACCCGCGCAGCGCGTGGATGCTCGACGCGTTCGGCCACGATCCGGGCTATCCGGGCCTGATGGCGGCGGCCGGCCTGACCTCCTCGGCGTGGGCGCGCGGGCCGTTCCACCAGTGGGGTCCGTCCGGGGCCGAGGGCGGCGACCGGCGGATGCAGTTCGGCACCGAGTTCGAGTGGATCTCGCCGGACGGCCGCGGCCTGCTCACCGCGTACATGGCGCACCACTACGGCGCGGGCTGGCGGCTGCACACGCCGCCGGACCTGCTGGCGGCCGAGCTCGAGGCGTACGGGCAGTTCCGCGCGCTGGCACAGGTCGCGGCCACGCGCAACGTCCTGCTGCCGGTCGGCTCGGACCATGTCATCCCGGCCCGCTGGGTGACCGACATCCACCGGGACTGGAACCAGCGGTACGTGTGGCCCAGGTTCACCACGGCCGTGCCCCGCGACTTCTTCGACGCCGTCCGCGCCGAGGCCTCCTCGGGCGGCGGTCACGCGGGTGCCTGGATCACCCCACAGACCAGGGACATGAACCCGGTGTACACCGGCAAGGACGTTTCCTACATCGACACCAAGCAGGCACAGCGCGCGATCGAGACCGCGGTCACCGAGGCCGAGCGGCTCGGCACCCTGGCCTGGCTGGCCGGCGCGCCGTACCCGCACGCGGCGCTGGACATGGCCTGGCGGCAGCTCGCGTACGGCGCCCACCACGACGGCATCACCGGGGTCGAGTCCGACCAGGTGTACCTGGACCTGCTGGGCGGCTGGCGCGAGGCCTGGGAGCTCAGCTCGGCCGCCCGCCGGGACGCCGCCGCTTACCTAGGCGGCCCCGGTGGCGCCGACCTCACCGTGAGCGTTGCCAACGGGCTGGCGCGGCCGCGGGACGGGCTGGCGCGGGTCACGGTGCAGGTGCCGGCGGACGGCACGCGGTGGCTTGAGGTCAGGGACGACGACGGGGCGCCGGTGCCCTCGGCGGCCGAGGGGGTCGCGCGACGGCCGGACGGGTCGCTGGCCGAGGTGACGCTGACGGTCGCCGCGTTCGGCATGCCGGCGCTCGGGCTGCGGACGTACCGGCTGCAGGCGACGGACACTCCTGCCTCGCAGTGGCGGGAAGCCGCCGGGGCGGTGATCGAGAACCCGGTGTTCCGGGTCACCGCGGATCCGGCGCGCGGCGGGACGGTCAGCGTCACCGACAAGCGCAGCGGCGCGCAGGTGCTCGCCGGGCCGGGCAACGAACTGGTCATCCAGGACGAGTACGCGCAGCACCCCAGGCACGGGGAGGGACCCTGGCACCTGTCGCCCAAGGGCCCGGGGCTCGGTTCCGCGTCGGTCCCGGCGACGGTGCGGCACGAGCGGTGCGACCTCGGCTCGCGGCTGGTGGCGTCGTTCACCCTCGACGGGCTCGAGGTTACCCAGGAGACGCTGCTGTGGGACCACGCGGAGCGCGTCGAGTTCCGCACGCACGTGGACTCCTACACCGGGCGCGACAGACTCCTGAGGGTGCGTTTCCCGGCCGACGTGCCAGGCGGCCTGCCGGTCTACCAGACCGCCACGGCGGTGATCGGCCGGTCGTTCGGGGTGGTGGACGTGGACTCGGCGGACCACTGGTACACCCTGGACAACCCGGCTCACCAGTGGTTCGGGCTCGGCTCCACGGCGCGGGTCCAGGACCGTAGCGGGCTGGCCCAGGCGATCGGGGTGGCGGAGGTCGTCTGTCCTTTGCTGCCGAACGGCGTGGGTGGACTGCTCCGAGACCTGCTGGCGGCGCTGGCGGCGGCGGGCGTGACCGCGACGTGCAGCCAGGCCGACGGATCGAGGTACGGCGCGATCGACGTGGACTCCAACCTGCCCGACGCCCGGATCGCGGTCGGCGGCCCCGAGGTGAACCCGTTCACCGCCGAGGTGCTGGCCGCGGCCGGGCCCGGGTACGCGAAGGCGCTGGCGGCCCGGCTGGCCGAGGGCCAGGGGACGGCGCGCCTGTGGGTGCCCGCGTCCCGCGGCCGCGCGGACGCCTTCGGCCCGGACGCCGACGTGCGCGGGGCCGGCGACCTGCCCGTGCTGATCGTGGCGGGCACCGGCCCGGGGGAACTGGCCGCGGCGGTCACCGCCCTGGCCGAGGACCTGGCCGACGCCGTGGTGGAGATCGTGAGCCTGGCCGATGCTGACCTGCCGGGCAGCCACGGGTCCGGCGGGGCGGCGCCGGTGCCGGTAGCGGACCGGTCGGTCGCGGTGCTGAACCGGGGCACGCCGGGCTGCGTGGTCACGCCGGACGGGACCCTGCACATGTCGCTGATGCGCTCGTGCAGCGCCTGGCCGTCGGGTATCTGGATCGACGGGGACCGGCGCACCGCGCCGGACGGCAGCAGCTTCGCCTGGCAGCACTGGAGCCACACGTTCGAGTACGCGCTCGCCGCGGGCTCCGGCGACTGGCGCGACGCCGGCTTCAACCTGGCCGCCGAGGACTACAACCACGACCTGATCGCCGTGACGGGCGGAGCCGGGCAGCCGCCGGGCGCCGGGCTGTCGGTCGAGCCGGCCACGGTCACGGTCAGCGCGCTGAAACCGCGCGGGAACCCGCTCGCCGCCGGGCGCACCAGGGCGCTGGCGGACGCGGCGAACGGTGCTGCTACCGTCACCGTGCGGCTGCGCGAGACCAGCGGGCGGCCGGTCACCGCGCGGGTGCGGCTCGCGGGCGGGATCTCGGCCGCGTGGCTCACCGACCTGCTCGAGGAGGCGGACGGGGCTACCCTGCCGACCGAAAACGGCGCAGTTGTTGTCGACATGCCGGCATTTGGCACCGTGACTCTGCTAGTCCGGGGGGACGACCCCCCCATACCCCCCCGCTCCTGGGGGGGCTACCCGCCCCCCCAGACCCCCCTGGCCCCCCTGGCCCCCCTTGCGGGGGGCTCTCCGGCTCCCCAGACACCCCTGGCCTTGGCGGTGCAGCCGGTTTACTCGCGTTACTGGCTGCATGGGAAGGGGCCGGCGCCGGCCGGGAACATGCCGGTCGCGGTGCATCTCTCCCCGGTCAGGGTGGCGCTGGCGGAACCGGGTGAGGAGGCGGCGCTGACGCTGACCGTGGGCTGCGGGGCCGAACCCGCCTCCGGGACCGTGGAACTGCTCGCGCCCGCTGAGGTGACCGTGACCCCGGACTTCCCTGGGCAGGATCTGCGCTACCAGCTGGCCCCGGGAGGCTATGCGGCCTGGGACCTGTCGGTGCGGGTGCCGCCGGGGACCGCGGCGGGACGGTACTTCGTCGCCGCGCGGATCCGCGACGACCTCGGCCAGCTGGTGGAGGACACGGCCATGGTCGCGGTCGGCGAGCGCCGCTGGCCCGACCCGGCCCTGCCGCCGGAGGAGACGCTCGAGCTGATGCAGGCCGACTACAGCGCGGGCGCGGCTGAAGTGGACCTGGCCGTGCTGACGCCCGGGCTGCGGCTGGCACCCGGGGATCAGGGCGAGCTGCTGGTCCGCGTCAGCTGCGGGCTGGCGTCCGAGCTGCACGGCGAGGCGCAGCTGATCTCCCCGTTCGGTACCTGGGAGATGCTCGGGCCGTGGACGCAGGGCTTCAGCATCGCGCCGGGCGCGAGCACGGTACTGCGCTTCGCGATGAACGCACCGGTAACCGGGCGTCACGCACGGTGGTGGGCGCTGGTGAAGGTCATGTACTACGGCCGGGTCCGGTACACCGAGGCGATTCCGGTTGTCATCGGGCCGGTCAACTGACCACCTACGCTGCGGGCGAACAGATACGGTGAGAGACTCTAACTGTTCCGTTTTCAAGCGTGCGACCTCCAGAGGGCCAATGCAGTCCGCCACCGCGATCCTCACCGGCAACCTGCCAGCGGAACCGAACAGCTTCATCGGTCGTGAGCGTGACCTTGCCGAGCTGGCCAGGCTCCTGGGCGAGGTCCGCGCGCTGACCCTCAGCGGCCCGGGCGGGATCGGCAAGACGCGGCTCGCGGTGCGGCTCGCCCGCGAGGTGATCTCCGCGGAGCGGCCGGCCGGGGACGAGGGCCCCGCCGACCTGGACGAGGCCTGGCTGGTCGAGCTGGCCGACTGGGACGGCCAGACCGCCCAGCAGGTGGCCAGCACCCTCGGGATCCGCGAGGAGCAGGGAGTTGCGCTGGCGCAGACGCTGGCCGAGGCGCTGCGGTCGCGGCGCATGCTGCTGATCCTGGACACCTGCGAGCACCAGGTCGGCGACTGCGCCACGCTGGTGCAGCTGCTGCTGGCCCGGTGCCCGTGGCTGCGGATCATCGCGACCAGCCGGGAGCCGCTGCGGGTCCGGGGCGAGACCGTGTGGCGGGTGCCGCCGCTGGACCTGCCGCCCGACGGCGCCGACGGCGCCGGCAGCGCCGAGCTGGCCGGGCACGAGGCCGTCCGGCTGTTCGCGGTCCGGGCCGCGGGCGCCCGGCCCGGGTTCACGCTGACCAAGGAGAACACGGCGGCGGTGGCCCGGCTGTGCCGCACGCTTGACGGCATCCCGCTGGGCATCGAGCTGTCCGCGGCCCGGGTGCGGGCGCTGTCGGTGGAGCAGATCGCCGACCGGCTGCGGGACCGGTTCCAGCTGCTGAACTCCGGTGACCGCACCGCGCCGCTGCGGCAGCAGACGCTGCGGGCCACCGTGGACTGGAGTTACGAGCTGCTGGAGGACGCCGAGCAGGTGCTGCTGCGGCGGCTGGCGACCTTCTCCGGCTGGAACCTGGACATGGCCGAGCAGGTGTGCTCGGACGAGGCTATCGGCGCCGACGAGGTGCTCGGCCTGCTCATCTCGCTGATCGACAAGTCGCTGGTCGTGCTGGACGGCGAGGCGGCGGGCGACGCCAGGTACCGGCTGCTCGACACGATCAGGGAGTACGCCGCCGAGCGGCTGGCCGCCGCCGGGGAGTCCGGCGCGCTGTCGCTGCGGCACCGGGACTGCATCCTGGCGCTGGTCGAGCACACCGCCAGCACGATGTTCAACCGGGGCGCGCCGCCCTGGCCGGTGCGCCGGGAGGTGTTCCGCCGCGGCATCGCCGAGTACGGTAACTTCCGCATCGCGCTGGAAACCTCGCTGGCGCACGGTCACGCAGGCGAGGGCCTGCGGCTGTGCATCGGGCTGCGCAACATGTGGGTGCCGCACGGCGACGCGCGCGAGGCGGCCACCTGGCTGGACCGGTTCCTCGTGCTCCCCGCCGGGGAGGTCGCCCCGGAGGTGCGCGGACGCGCGCTGGCCTGCCGCGCCGAGATCGCCTTCGACCTGCAGGACTACGACACGCTGGTGCGCTGCGCGACCGAGAGCCTGGAGCTGAGCCGGGCCAGCGGCGATGACTTCCCGGTGCCGACCGCGCTGCGGGTGATCAGCCAGGCCGCGGCGCGGGCCGGCCGGGCCGGCGAGGCGGTGGCCTACATCGAGGAGGCCATCGCGGCGGCCGAGGCCGCCGGCAACGACTGGGAGGCCGGGCTGACCCGGGCCACCAAGGCGGCCATCGCGGTCCGGCAGGGCAAGCTGAAGTCGGCCCAGCGGGCGTACGAGGCCGCGCTTGAGATCCTGGCCGACAACAACCGCTGGGGCGTCGCGCAGGTCGAGTACGGGATGGGCACGCTGGCCCGGGCCCGCGGCGACGCCGAGATGGCGGTCCGCTATTACCGGGACGCCATGGGCATCTTCCGCGAGCTCGACGCCTGGCCGGAGATCGCCCGGTGCCAGGCCGGCCTCGGCTGGATCGCGGTGACCACCGGCGACTTCGGCCAGGCGCAGGAGAGCCTGGCGGAGAACCTGCGGCTGAACCAGGCCTGCGGGCAGCGGCTCGGCATCGCCCGCGGCCTGGAGGCGTTCGCGGCGCTGGCGGCGGCGCGGCAGCAGCCGGAACGGGCGGCCCGGCTGGCCGGCGCGGCCTGCCAGCTGCGTGAGTCCCTCGGGCCCGGGACGGGCATCGGCCCGCGGACCGAGGAGGTACTCGAGTTCGCCCGCGGCCGGCTCGGCGCGTCGGCCGCCGCCGCCCTGTTCGCGGAGGGACGCGAGACGACCGCGGAAGACGCCATCGGCTTCGCGCTCGGCCCGGACCAGGACCAGCCCCCGGCTGGGCCCTCGGCGGCCGGGGAACCCGCCTGGACCGACCCGGCCCGGCTCGGCGCGGGCGGGCGCGGCCCGGCCGCACCCGGCCGGGACACGGGCGGCGCGCACCGGGCGCCCAGCCCGCTCACCCCGCGCGAACACGAGATCGTGATGCTGATCGCCCAGGGTCTTTCCAACCGGGAGATCGCTGACGAACTGGTGATCAGCCCGGCTACCGCGGCCCGGCACGTGGCCAACATCTTGGCCAAGCTCGGCTTCACCTCGCGTACACAAGTCGCCTCATGGGCCACCCGCCAGGAGCCGCCCGCCGGATCCTGACGTGCACATGTGCACGCGGAGCTGGTTCGGCTGCCAGGCAATATGCACACCGGAATACACACTTCGGCGCATGTGCAGCCGGCCGCCACGCCATAGCGTTCAACTGTCGCCGTCACACGGTGGCGGCGGGTCCTGAAACCCGCCGCCTGCGGGTTCCCGAGGGGGGGTGGGAACCGGCAAGCCTGCGGCAGCGGCCGGGCGGGTCCCGGCGTCACGCCTGGACCCGCCCGCTGTAACACCCAGGCTGGGAGGTTCTGGTGGAACGCGGCGTCAGTACCGGGGAACGCACGGAGGCAGATCCGCTCATCGTGAGCGCGGGCATGCCGGACCGCGCGATAACCGAGCGCATCCTGGAGGTCGCGGACGAGGCAGGCTACCGGGCCGCCCTCGTCGACGCCACCGACGGCTCGGTAACCGCGTGGCCGCGCTTCGCCCGGACCGTCCGTGCGGCGGCGCGCGGGCTCGCCCGGCGCGGTCTGGCGAAGGGAGACACGGCAGGCGTGTTCGTCCAGGACGCGGCCAGCGCGGCCATCGCGGTCAACGCGATCCGGGCCGCGGGCGCCGTCGCCTGCCTGGTCCGGTCCGACGCCGGGCCGACGCACATCGCCGGCCAGCTCAATGCTTGCGGCGCGCGGCTGCTGATTACCTCGGCTCCGCTCGCCGAACTCGCCGCCGAGGGCGCAGATCGTTCCCGGGTGCGGCAGGTCATCGCGTTCGGCGAGGCGGCGGGCACGACCCCGTTCGGCTCGCTGCTCGAATCCGGCCGGCCTGGCCAGCCTGATGAGCACGTGGCCGCCGAGCCCGGCGCCGCGGATCTGCCCAGTGCCGTGGATCAGTCTGGCCATCCGGAGGGGAATGGCCCGGCTGACGAGCACGACCTGGCGGATTCCGGCAAGCCGGAAGGCAACGGCAGCACGGGGCGCTGGCCGGGCGAGATTCCCTCGCCCGGCCGCGCCGCGGCTCGGCCGCTCGGGGAGCCGGGGCACACCGGCACGCCGGAGCGCGAGCTGACCCACCGGGACGTGGTGGTCGCGGGGCCGCCATGCGGCGACGGGCAGGCCTACACCTCGCTCCTCGACCTGACCCTGCTGACCGGCGCCACGCTGGTGGCGGCGCCGGTCACGCTGGTCACGGCCGCGATGCGGGTCTATAAGGGCACCGCCGCCATCGTTCCGCGCGGCACGCACGTGCCGGGCGTCCCGCTGGCCCGGATCTTTCCCGTCGCCTAGGAGGCGACGGCCTCCTCGTGCTGCTGCCGCGGGGCCGGCGCCGGAGCGGACGTGAGCCGCCTGGCCCTGATCGAGGTGATGATGACCAGCAGGCTGCACACGTTGAGGATGGCGGCGAAGCCGAACGCGGCCGCGATGCCGTGGGTGAGCACGTGCTGCGACTGGGCGAACGGTGACAGGCCGGCCAGCGGGTGGCTGGCCGCGTGCCTGCTCGCGGTGCCGTACACGGCCACCAGCACGCCGAGGCCCAGGGCGCCGCCGACCAGCTGGAGCATGTTCACCAGGCCGGAGGCAGCCCCGGAGTCGGCCGCGGGCACGCCGGCCAGCGACGTGGTGGTCAGCGGCACGAACACCAGGCCCATCCCGAGGCCGAGGAGCAGCATCGGGCCGAAGATGCCCGGCCAGTAGCCGGTGGCAGGCGTCACCCGCGACAGCCACGCCATCGAGGCGATCGCGGGCACCATCCCCGCGATCATCAGCGGCTTGGCCCCCAGCCGCGGCATGAGCCTGGGCGCCATCCGGGACATCGCGAACAGCGCGAAGGTCATCGGCAGGAATGCCACCCCCGCCCGGAGCGGGCTGAAGCCCATGACCTTCTGCAGGAACTGGGTGAGGAAGAAGAACACCCCGAACATGCCCGCGATGAGCAGCAGCCGGGCGGCAAACGAGCCGGCCCGGCTGACGTCCGTGAACAGGCGCATCGGGGTGATCGGCTGGCGGGCCCGGGTCTCGGTGACGACGAACAGGGCGAGCACGACCGCGGCGGCGCCGAACGCGGCCAGGGCCAGGTGGTCGCCCCAGCCGTCAGCCGCGGCCCGGATGAACCCGTACACCAGCGCGGTCACGCCCGCGGTGGCGGTCAGCGCGCCCGCCAGGTCGAAGCGGCCCGGCAGCCGCGGTGTCTCGCTGACGAACAGCGGGGCGATCGCGACCACGGCCAGGCCGATCGGCACGTTGATGAACAGCACCCACCGCCAGGACAGCCATTCGGTGATCACCCCTCCCAGCACCAGGCCCAGCGACGAGCCACCGGTGATCACGCCCATGTAGATGCCGAGCGCGCGGGTCCGCTCCCGGCCTTCGGGGAAGCTGGTCACGATGAGCGCGAGGACGGCGGGAGAGGCGAGCGCCCCGCCCACGCCCTGCAGCGCCCGGGCGGCCAGCAACAGGCCCGGGGTTGTCGCCAGGCCCCCGGCCAGCGAGGCCAGGGTGAACAGGCTGATGCCGGCGATGAACATCCGCCGCCGGCCGAGGATGTCGCCGGCCCGGCCCCCGAGTAGCAGCAGGCCGCCTGACGTCAGCGTGTATCCGTTCAGCACCCAGGACAGGCTGGTCGCGGAGAAGTGCAGGTTGGCCTGGATATTCGGCAGGGCGATGTTCACCACCGTCATGTCCAGGATGATCATGAGCTGGGCGCTGAGCATGATGGCCAGGGCGATCCCGGGCCGTCCGGAACCGCGCCTCGGCGATCCCGGGGGCCCGTGACGCGCGCGGTCCCCGTTAACCGCGTTGCCCCCTCTGGCATCGTCAGGCCCATGCGGAGCAGGCGAAGAAGACAAGATGCCTCCATGTTGTCTGGTGATCCGATCGCGGCCGCAACGAGGGCACATCGATGCTGTCCTGACAGCGACGATGGAGCATCGATGCCGTCCGGACGGCGTGGTGACGCGCCGATGCGGGTGAGGCAGCCTCCGGCGGCTGACAGACCGCTGGCCGGGCGGTACGATCGGGAATGAACCGGAGGTCCACTCCGGTTAACTATACGGAGGCAGCCTCCGTTTTGCAACCATATTAATCCCGCGGCTCGCCGAGCCGCCAGGCACGTCGATCCGAACCGGGTTAACCTCAAGGTAATGACCAGGACATCTGACCAGGTGCCGCCGCGGCCCGCCGAGCAGTTGCGGGCCGACGCGCGGCAGAACCACGCCCGGCTGATCGCCGCGGCCACGGCCGCGTTCGCGGAGCGCGGCGCCGATGCGCCGCTCGAGGACATCGCCAGGCGCGCGGGGGTCGGCATCGGCACCCTCTACCGGCACTTCCCCACCCGGCTCGACCTGCAGGCCGCCGTTTTCCGCAGCCAGGTGGGCGCGGTCTGCGGGGAAGGGGACGCGCTGATCGAGAAGGCGCCGCCCGAGCAGGCCTTCAGCGCCTGGATGCGGTCCCTGGCCGGTTACCTGGTGACCAAGCGCGGCCTGTCGCACGCGCTGATCGAGGCGGTCGGCATCGAGTCCGAGCTGATCTCGTCCTGCTGGATGGCGATGCGCCAGACCACCGAGCGGCTGCTGGCGAACGCCCAGCAGGCCGGGGTCATCCGGGCCGATGTGGACGCCACCGATGTGATGCGACTGGTGCACGGCGTGACGGTCAGCACGGAGAAGGCGCCGGACCGGGCCGACATGCTCATGCGCGTGATGCTCGACGGCCTCCGCGCGACGCCCGGCTGACCGCCCGGGAGGGGTCAGAGGTCGGGCGGGCGATTCTCGTAAGGAGTGCTGAGCACGACGGTGGTGCGGGTGGAGACGCTGCCGATGGTGCGGATCTGCTGGAGGAGGTCTTCCAGCGCGGTCGGTGAGGTAACTCTCACCTTGAGGATGTAGTTCTCGTCGCCCGCGACGCTGTGGCAGGCCTCGATCGCCGCCAGTTGCTCCAGCCGCTGCGGCAGGTCGTCGGGGGCGGCGGCGTCGAACGGCTTGATCGACACGAAGGCCGTCAGCGGGAGGCCCACGTGGTCCGGGTCGAACACCGCGACGTAGCCCTTGATCACGCCGTCCTGCTCGAGCCTGCGCACGCGCTGGTGGACCGCTGACACGGATAGGCCGGCCTGCCTGGCCAGCTCGGTGAAGCTCATCCGGCCGTTGCGGGTCAGCAGCGACACGATCTTACGGTCGATCTCTTCCACGTGGTCACGTTAGCGCCAACGGTTTCCAGGTGGCGGCCTCATCACGATATAACGAAATGGTCACGACGTTTACGCTACTGTAACATCGCCGTTCGCGCGCTTACCAGCGTATGACGCCGAAGTTACGCTGCCGCCATGGCACAGATCATCATGGATCACGTGGAAAAAGCGTACGCAGGCGGCGTCAAGGCCATTAACGACCTGAGCCTTGACGTCAGAGACGGCGAGTTCATGGTACTGGTCGGTCCCTCCGGGTGCGGTAAGTCCACCGCGCTGCGGTCCATCGCCGGGCTCGAGGAGATCACCGGCGGCACCATCCAGATCGGCGACCGGGTGGTCAACGACCTGCCGCCGAAGGACAGGGACATCGCCATGGTGTTCCAGAACTACGCGCTCTATCCGCACATGACGGTCGAGCAGAACCTGGCGTTCGGCCTGCAGCTGAGGAAGACCCCCAAGGAGGAGATAAAGCGCCGGGTCGACGAGGCCGCCCGGATGCTCGGCCTCGAGCAGTACCTCAAGCGCAAGCCGGCCGCGCTGTCCGGCGGGCAGCGTCAGCGGGTCGCGATGGGACGCGCCATCGTCCGCGAGCCGCAGGCCTTCCTGATGGACGAGCCGCTGTCCAACCTGGACGCCAAGCTGCGCGTGTCCATGCGAGCCTCGCTCAACCAGCTGCACGAGCGGCTGGGGGTCACCACCGTCTACGTCACGCACGACCAGGTCGAGGCCATGACGCTCGGCAACCGCGTCTGCGTCCTGCGAGACGGGCGGCTGCAGCAGGTCGATACGCCGCAGACCCTGTTCGAGTCGCCGGTGAACCTGTTCGTGGCCGGCTTCATCGGCTCCCCCGCGATGAACTTCGTGAACGCCGAGCTGGTCAGGGACGGCGGCGCGGCGGTCACGTTCGCCGGCTACAAGCTCGCCGTGCCGCCCGAGGTGATCGAGGCCAAGCAGGGGCTCGACGACTATTTCGGCAAGAAGGTCATCCTCGGCATCCGTCCGTCCGACTTCGAAGACGCGAGCCTCAGCGACCGCAAGTGGGGGACCATGCGCGTCACCGCCGGCGTCACCGAAGAGCTCGGCAGCGAGATCCACGTGATCTTCACCATCGACGCGCCGCACGTGGAGCACGCGAGCATCGCGCAGGCCACCGAGACCAGCGAGGACGAGGACGAGGCCACGGCGGTTCTGGCGGGCGGCAAGTCGCTGTGGACGGCGCGGGTCTCCAAGGAGAGCAGGGTCAAGAACGGGGCGCCGCTCGAGCTCGCCGTCGACACGCGCTACCTGCAGTTCTTCGACCCGGGTAGCGGCCTGTCCATCGGTCACCCGAAGGCATCGGCTGACCTGGCCGAGCAGTCGGCCTAGGCGGCACCTGTCACGATCCGGGCGGCTGCGGCCCGGGCGCCCATCCCGGGTGCCCAGGCCGCAGCAGTGCGCGGACCGTGGGAAACTGTAGGGATGCAGCGGAACCCGGAGGAACTCTACGAGCTCGGTCCGGCCGCGCCCGACATCGCAGGCGCACCGATGTTGCACTACCTGGAGGGCTTCATCGATGCGGGGACCGGCGGCCGGCTGCTCGCCGAGCACTTGCTGCGCACGTTCTCACACGAGACGGTGGCGCGGTTCGACACCGACAGGCTGATCGACTACCGGTCGCGGCGCCCTCTGATGACCTACGACAATAGCCGCTGGGAGAGCTACGAGCCTCCCGAGCTGGCCCTGCACCTGCTGCATGACCAGGGCGAGCGCCCGTTCCTGCTGCTGACGGGGCCGGAGCCGGACCACGAGTGGGACCTGTTCAGCCAGGCCGTGCTGGCCATCGCGAACCGGCTCGACACTGGTCCCGCGATCAGCTTCCTCGGCATCCCGGCCGGGATGCCGCACACCCGGCCGCTCGGGGTGATCGCGCATGCCACCCGGGAGGAACTGCTGACCGGCCACCAGCGGCTGCCGAGCCGGATCCAGGTTCCCGGCAGCGCGCCCGCCCTGCTCGAGCTGCGCTTCGGCGAGGCGGGCCGGGACGCGCTCGGCTTCGCCGTGCAGGTGCCGCACTACCTGGCCCAGGCCGTCTATCCCCCGGCGGCGCTGGCCCTGCTCGGCTCGGTGACCACGTCGACCGGGCTCGACCTGCCCGACGCCGAGCTCCGCGAGGCCGCCGACCGCACCAACGAGGCGATCGAGCGGCAGGTCGAGGAGTCAGCGGAGGTCGCGGAACTGGTCCGCGCGCTCGAGCAGCAGTACGACACCGCGGCCGAGAACCAGCAGGCCGCCACGGACGCGGCGGCTGGCCTGCTGGCCGAGGGCGAGACGATGCCCACCGCGGACGAGCTGGCCGCCCAGTTCGAGCGCTTCCTGGCCGAGAACCAGGACCGCACCGATCCCCCCGGGCCGCCGGGCGGGTCCCCGGAGCGCTAGCGTTCCCAGCTGGCGTTCCTCAGCTGGCGTCCCTCAGCCGACGATCACGAGCTCCCGCGGCGCGTGGTTCAGCCGCTCGTAGCCGTCCTCGGTGCAGACCACGATGTCCTCGATCCGCGCGCCGTGCGGTCCGGGGTAGATCCCCGGCTCGACGGAGAACGCCATGCCCGGCTCGAGCGGCTCCCGGTTGCCCGCCACGATGTAGGGGTCCTCGTGCGCCTCGAGCCCGATGCCGTGCCCGGTCCGGTGGAAGAACGCCTCCCCGAAGCCGGCCCTGGTGATCGGCTCGCGCGCGGCCGCGTCGACCGACTCCGCGGTCACGCCCGGCCGCACCGCGGCGCACGCCGCCTCCTGGGCGTCACGCAGGACCTGGTAGTAGGCGGTGAACTCGGCGGGCGGCGCGCCGAGGGCGTAGGTCCTGGTGCTGTCCGAGCAGTACCCGGAGGGCATCGTGCCGCCGATGTCGACCACGACGACATCCCCGGCGGCCAGCACGCGGTCCGAGACCTCGTGGTGCGGGCTCGCGGCGTTCGGGCCGGACCCGACGATCACGAAGTCCACGGTGGCATGCCCCTCGGCGAGGATCGCCTCGGTGATCAGCGAACCCACGGCCCGTTCGGTCAGCCCGGGCCGCAGCCAGCCGGGAACCCGCGCGTGCACCCGGTCGATGGCGGCGCCGGCCTCCCGGAGCGCCGCGACCTCGGCCGGGGTCTTCCTGATCCGCAGCGTCCGCAGCGCGCCGCCGGCCAGCGCCAGGCGCGCGCCGGGCAGCGCGTCGCGGAACTTCAGCACCGACAGCGCCCACATCCGGTCGGAAAGGCCGACCGCAGAGACAGCCCCGAGCCTGGCCGCGACCAGCGCGAACGGATCGTCGGTCTCCTCCCAGGGAATCATCTCCAGGGTGAGCGCCCCAGCCGCCGAGGCCCGTGCCGCGGCCAGTTCCAGCCGCGGCACGAACAGCGCCGGGTCTGGGTGGGCCGGGTCCGGGTGAGCCGGGACGGCCAGGCAGGTCAGCCGCTCGAGCTGCTTGGCGTCGTAGCCGATCACGTACCTCAGGTCCGGGCCCGGGGTCAGCAGCACGGCGTCGAGCCCGGCCGCGCCGGCCGCCTCGCGCACCTGGTCGAGCCGGCCTGCGGGATACAGTTCGTCCGTCGTCACGCCATAGATGCTAGGCCTGCGACACCGCGGTGACGAACCGGCCCAGCGAGGATCCGAGCCCCCACCGCTCGCCAAGTTCCTTCAGCCGGCCGGCGTCGGCGGGCACCACCGGCAGTTTCCCGTCGATTTCGGGCAGCGGTGCGTCCTCGACGACCTTGACCACGGACAGGGCGACGTCTAGGTATTCCCGGGCCTTCTGGAGCTTGTCCCGGCTGCCGCGAGGGAACCCGCCGTACCCCGCGTCCAGGGCGGTGGTGATCCCCTCGATGCTGCCGAACGTGTTGATCAGCGCGGCCGCGGTCTTCTCCCCCACCCCCGGCACGCCGGGCAGCCCGTCGCTCGGGTCGCCGCGCAGCGCGGCGAAGTCGGCGTAGGCACGGCCCGGGATCCCGTACTTCGCGGTTACCGCGGCCTCGTCGATCACGTCCATGTTCAACAGGCCGCGCACGGTGTAGATGACCTGCACGCCGCGCGCGTCGTCGACCAGCTGGAACAGGTCCCGGTCCCCGGTGACCACGTCTACCGGTCCGGCGGACCGGGCCGAGAGCGTGGCCATCACGTCGTCCGCCTCGTACCCGGGCTGCCCGGCGACGGCCAGCCCGGAGGCATGCAGCACCTCCTCGATGACCGGGATCTGGACGGCCAGGGCGGGCGGCGTCTCCTCCGCCGTGCCGTCGGCCGTCAGCCGGTGGGCCTTGTAGGTCGGGATCGCCGCGACCCGGAAGGCCGGCCGCCAGTCCGCGTCCAGGCACGCGACCAGCCCGGTGGGGTGCCTGGCCCGGACCAGCCGGCTGATCGTGTCGAGCAGCCCGCGTATCGCGTTGACCGGGGTACCGTCCGGGGCCCGGACAGTATCCGGGACCCCGTAGAACGCGCGGTAGTACAGCGACGCGGTATCAAGCAGCATCAGCGAGCCCACGCCACCATCCTGCCAGGATCCGTGACCGTGTGCCGTAAGGCGTCATTTTCGGCACCTGACGGCACACGATCACGCGGCGCGGGGCTACAGCAGGACGACGTTGCCGCCGACGATCTTGATCTGCTTCGGCGGCAGCGGGCTGGGAGCAGGCCCGGTGATCACGGCGCCGTTGGTGATCTTGAACTGGCTGCCGTGGCAGGGGCAGTCGATAGTCCGGTTGGTGACCGCGCTCATGATGCAGCCCACGTGCGTGCACACCGCGCTGAAGGCCTTGTACTGGCCGCGGGCCGGCTGGGTCACGACGACCTTGGCCGCGGTGTAGATCTCGCCGCCGCCGAGGGGGATCTCACTGGCGGCGCCGAGCACGGTGCCGGTGAGCTTGGCCTTCTTCGGCTTGCCGCTCTGCATGCCGCCGCTCTGCATGCCGCCGCTCTGGGCGCTGCTGGCCGGCGCCGGGTTGGACTGTATGCCGCCCTGGCTCGACATCGCGCCGGAACTCGGCATGCCGCCCTGGCTCGACATCGCGCCGGAACTCGGCATCGCGCCCTGGGCCGGGCCGTTTGGTGCCACTCCCGCTTCGTTGGCGTTGTAGGGCACGGCCGCCGTGCTGCAGCCGGCCAGTGCCCCGCCCAGTCCGGCCAGGCTTGCCCCCAGCAGCACGCCGCGTCTCGTCGGGTGCGGGTCCTGCTCGGTGCCGCCGCTGCAGGATTGGCTGTCCCGCGTGGATTCGGGAGTCATCGACCGCCCTTCGCTCGTCTTCGCCCGCTTCCCGAGACACCGTCTTAGGGGAGATGGGCCGGCCGGCGCCCGGCGATGGCCGGATCTGTAAGAGTCCGGTAACCGTGCCGCACGGCCTGCGCCGGTGGTACGGGCCGGCCGCACCAGGGCAGCCGCCCGGACCGTTCGGGATCTTATTCTTCCCGGTCCCAGCCGGCCGCGAGCGCCGAGATCCGCCCGGCCGCGTCCGGCAGCGCCAGGCCGCGGCCGACCGCCATCCCGACCAGGTAGGCGGTGAGCGGCGCGGCGGGCCGGGCTACGCCGTGGGCGACGTCGCGGGTCAGGTCGAGCACCGCCCGCAGGTCGGCGGAACTGGGGTCGAGTCCGAGATCCGCGCAGACCGCGGCCGTCCACTGCTCCATGGTGCTCATGGGCACCAAGCCTACGGGTCAGGGCATGAAGCCGCCGTCGGCGGCCAGGTTCTGGCCGGTGATCCAGCCGGAATCGGGGCCGGCCAGGAAGGCCACCACGGCCGCGATGTCCTCCGGCTGCCCGAGCCGCCGGAGCGCGGTCCTGGCCACGTCGTCTTCGAACGTCTCGCCCGGGTTCGCGGCCCGCAGGAGCTCAGTGTCGGTGGCGCCGGGCGAGACCACGTTCGCGGTGATCCCCCGGCCGCCGAACTCGAGCGCCGCCACCGTCGTGAAGTTCTCCAGTGCCCCCTTGGCCCCGGTGTACAGCGCGCCGCCGGGCGGGTGGAGCCGGGTGTTGAGGGTCGAGATGGCGATGATCCGGCCGCCGTCGCGCAGTACCCGGCCCGCGTGCTGGATGAGGAAGAACGGCCCCTTCGCGTGCACCGCCATGAACCGGTCGTAGGCGTCCTCGGTCACCTCGTCGATCCTCCCCGGCAGGCCGCCTGCCGCGTTGACGACCACGATGTCGAGCCCGTCCAGGTGCTCGTCCGCCTGCCCGGCCAGCCTCTCCAGGTCGTCCAGGCGGCCCTGGTCGGCCCGCACCGCGAAGGCCCGGCCGCCGGCTCCGGCGACCTCGCGGACCACGGCCTGGGCCGCGGCGTCGTTGTTCAGGTAGCTGAATACCACCACGGCCCCGTCAGCGGCCAGCCGCTTCACGATCGCCCGGCCTATCCCCCGTGACCCGCCCGTCACCAGGGCGCCCTTGCCGTTCAGTGTCCCCACGCCGCCTCCCGCCGCTTCGCATGTCCTATCCGTCCCTGACCGGTGAAAGATATCGTCAGATGGTGGCGGGAACTGACCAGCACGGGCACGGCCCGGCGTCCGGGGCGGACGCACGGTGGCTGTCTGGTGCCCTCGCGCTGATCCTCGCCTTCATGGCCGGGGAGGTCATCGCGGGGGTGGCCGCGCATTCCCTGGCGCTGATCTCCGACGCGGCGCACATGCTGACCGACGCCGCGTCGATCGCGCTCGTGCTGGTCACCTCGCGGCTGGCCGCCCGGCCGCCCGGCGGCGGGTACACGTACGGGCTCAAGCGCACCGAGATCATGTCCGCGCAGGCCAACGGCATCACGCTGGTGCTGCTCGCGGCGTGGCTGGCGTACACCGCGATCAGGCACCTGGTGACGCCGCCCGCGGTGACCGGCGGCACGGTGCTCGGCGTCGCGCTGGCCGGCGTCGCCGTCAACGTGGCGGCCACCTTGCTGATCACGCGGGCGGGCGGCGGGCACGGCGCCCCGCGGAGCCTCAACCTCGCCGGGGCGTTCCGGCACATCGTCACCGACCTGTACGCGTTCGCGGCGACCGCGGCAGCCGGGGCGGTCATCCTGCTGACCGGGTTCGCCCGGGCCGACGCGATCGCCACGCTGGTCGTCGTCGGCCTGATGGTGCACGCGGGCGCGGGGCTGATCAGGGAGTCCGGGCGGATCTTCCTGGAGGCGGCGCCGGCCGGGCTCGACCCGGCGGCGGTGGGCGCGGCGATGGCCAGCCGCCGGCACGTCACCGAGGTCCACGACCTGCACATCTGGGAGATCACGTCGGGCATGCCCGCCGCCTCCGCGCACGTGCTTGTGGCGCCGGGCGAGGACTGCCACGCGGTCCGCGCCGACCTGGAGGCGTACCTGGGCCGTGCGTACGGCATCACCCACGCCACGCTCCAGGTCGACCACGCGGGCCTGCCGACCGCGCCCGGGCTGATCGGCGTCAGCGAGGAGCAGCACTGCGACGACGCACACGGCCCGGCGTACCGCCCGGGCGACGGCCGGTAAAAGGCGCCGTAACTGCGCAGGTACCCCGCGACTCTAGCCGCCCAGGTGTCCCGCCAGGAAGCCGAGCAGGGCCGCGCCCGGAGGCTGGCCGAACCACCGGGCGTGCCCGATCAGGTATTCGTAGGCCAGGTCGGCGTTGGCCGTCGAGACCGCCACGCTGGTGAAGTAGTCCGCCTCGGACAGCGCGTACTCGACGTGGACGACGGGCAGCAGCAGGGGCAGCGCGGCGGCTTCGGTCCCGGTCAGCGGCCGCACCGTCTGATAGCCGTCCAGGAGGACGGCGGCGGCGGCCAGGTCGGCCGCGGCGGTGCCGCTCTCCGGCAGGTCGAGCCAGCTCACCACGGCGCGCTCGAGGGCCAGGGCCAGGTCGTGGACGGGATAAACGCGGTTGGCCAGCCCGAAGTCGACGATCCCGGCCACCCGCGCATCGGGCGCGGCCGAGGTCCAGGTGAGGTTGGACGGGTGCCAGTCGCCGTGCGCCCATTGCGGGCGCAGCGCGGCCAGCAGCGGCGCGGCGCGCTTGATCAGCGGGGCCAGGACGCCTTCGAAGTCCGACGGCCAGTCCCGCCGGGCCAGGTAGACGGCTAGCGCGGGGCGCGCGGCCACCAGCCGGCTCACCGCATCGAGCGGGTCGGCCGCGGTGATGACCTGGCAGGAGTTCATCAGCACCGCGGCCGGCCGGGCAGGCAGCCCGAAGTCGGCGGCGGCCAGGTGCAGGCGGGCCAGCGCCGCGCCGGCCGCATAGGCATGGCCCAGGTGAGCGTACGGCGACCAGCTGACCGCGTCGCGGTAGAGGTCGATGCCGTCCGCGACCTGGTGAGCCTCGTAGCAGAAGTCCCCGCGCCGCAGCACGGTCTCGCCGTGGGCCAGCGGCAGGACGGCGGGGACCGGCAGTCCCCGCACCCGCAGGTGGGTGGCAAAGGCATGCTCGGCCGCCAGCTGCCCGGGGGTGCGGACGCTGACATGGTGGCGCTTGACGAAGAGGTTCGCGCCGCCGTGCCGGACCAGTGCGGCGGCGGACATCGGCCGCGAGCTGCGCCAGGTCACCACCGGCTGGCGGCCCAGGCCGCCTGGCTCGCCCGCCTGGCCCAAGATGCCGCGCAGCTCGTCGTCCGTGAGCGGGAGCCAGTCGGGTTCGGCCAGCTCACGGCCCATGCCGTGGACGGCGTGCGGCGCAGGTTGGCCGTTGCTCAACGTCGGCGCCGGCGCAGCAGGAGGCCCGTCGCCACGGTGATCGCCGCAGCGACGGCAAAAGACAGGATAGAGGCCGACATCCAGCTGGCCGGGGTGAAGCCGATGTCGTGGCCGAACGACGTCCACGCCGAGGCCCACCAGGACACGTAGCCGGGGTTGACGAGCTGGTAGGTGACGAAGCCGGCGGCCCAGGGCAGCAGCATGAGCCACCGGGAGCGGGCGGCGGCCGACAGGTCCCAGCGGCCGCGGGACACCACGAAGTAGTCCGCGATCAGGACGGCCGACATCGGCACGAACACCGAGCCGATCAGCACGAGGAAGTTCTCGTAGTCGGCGATGTTCAGCCACAGCGCGCCCGCCGTGGTCAGCGCGGCAATGGCGCCGGCCAGCACCCGGCGGTCCCACAGCGGGCGCAGGTTCTGGGCCGACACCGCGGTGGAGTAGACGTCCGCGAACGCCTGGTCGAGCTCGCGCGCCGCCAGGATGGCGAAGCCGAGCGAGCCGACGGGCAGCGCGATGAACGCGCCGTAGATCTGGGCCGGGTGACCGTGCGCCACGGTGACCAGCGCGAGCAGCCCGATGACGTAGCAGAGCACCTGGGTGATGCTGTAGCCGGCCAGCGCTCCGGTGAAGGCGGCCCGCTGGCTGCGAGAGTGCCGGGTGTAGTCGGCGACAAGCGGGGCCCACGAGACGGCGACCGCGACCACGGTATCGGTCGCCGCCCAGTACCCGGACCAGGTGCCGTGCGTGAACGCCGGCAGCGGGTGACGGATGAGCTGGACGAACAGGTAGATCATGACAACGATCACGGCGCCGGTCGCGTACTTGCGCAGGACCCTGATGGCTCCGAGCGGCCTGATCGTGAGCAAGGCCGTGGCGAGCCCGGCGATCAGCACATAGCCCGTCTTCGGCAGGGCGGGCGCCACCGTGTGCGCGGCGGTCGCGATGGTGACCAGCTCGAACACGCCCCAGCCGACGCACTGCAGGATGTTCAGCGCGGTCGGCAGGTACGACAGCCGGGCGCCGAACAACCCGCGCAGCAGCACCATGGCCGGCGCGCCGGTCCGGGTGCCTGGCAGTCCGGCCAGCGCGACCGGCAGCGTGCCGAGCAGGGTCCCCACGATGATCGCGGTCAGCGCGGCGGCCAGGGACAGCTCCGGGGTGCCGGTGCCTCCCGGCTGCAGCACGAAGATCGCGCCGGTGAAGCCGAGCAGGCTGACCCCCAGGTTGCCCCACAGCCCGAACTGGTCGAGCAGGCTCAGCGCCTGCGGCACCGGTTCGGCGAGCGTCCGGGCGACCTCCGAACGGCGGCCGCCGGGGACGGTGACGAAGGTGTCCTTGGAGTCTTCGGTGGTGGTCGCCGCCATGGCAGCCTCCCTACGCCGGCATTACCCGGACAGGTTCAGACGGTCGGTGGCGCGAGGAGCCACCCTCTCAGCCCGGTCAGCCCGAGCTCCCGTGCGTGTTCAGTTCACCCCCGATGTTACCGGTTGCCCGGCCTGATGCTAGCCGCCGATCGCGGACATCGGGCGGTCGGGCTGCAGGAACGTCGGATCGTTGATGCCGTGCCCGGGCAGCTTCACCGCGACGGCGCGCCGCCACGCCTCGGCTAGCTCGGCGTCGCCCGCCCCGGCCCGCAGCGGGCCGCGCAGGTCGCTCTCGGTGCGCGCGAACAGGCAGTTCCGCACCTGGCCGTCGGCGGTCAGCCGGACCCGGTCACAGGTTCCGCAGAACGGCCGGGTGACCGACGCGATGACGCCGACCCGGGCCGGGCCGCCGTCGACCAGGAACGCCTCGGCGGGCGCGGATCCGCGCTGCCGCGGGTCATCGGGGGTGAGGGTGAACTCGCGGCCGAGCGCGGCGAGGATCTCCTCCGCCGTCACCATCTCGGCCCGCTTCCAGCCATGCTGGGCGTCCAGCGGCATCTGCTCGATGAACCGCAGCTCGTAGCCGTGGTCGAGGCAGAACCTGAGCAGCGGCGCCGCCTCGTCGTCGTTCATGTCCCGCATGAGCACGGCGTTGACCTTGACCGGGCGCAGGCCCGCCTCGGCCGCGGCAGCCAGGCCGTCGAGCACGTCGGGGAGCCGGTCCCGGCGGGCGAGCTTGCGGAATGTCTCTGGCCGCAGCGTGTCCAGCGAGACGTTGATGCGGTCGAGCCCGGCCGCGCGCAGCGCGGCGGCGCTGCGCGCCAGGCCGATGGCATTAGTGGTCAGCGAGATCTCCGGGCGCGGGCGCAATTCTGCCGTGCGGGCGACGATGCCGACCAGGCCGCGCCGCAGCAGCGGCTCGCCGCCGGTGAACCTGACCTCGCGGATGCCGAGCAGTTCGACCCCGACGCCGACGAGCCGCACCACCTCGTCGTCGGTCAGCTGGTCGGGCGCGGGAAGCCAGTCGAGCCCTTCGGGCGGCATGCAGTACGCGCACCGGAGGTTGCACCGGTCGGTGAGCGATACGCGCAGATCAGTGGCGATCCGCCCGAAGGAATCAGGCAGCATCGTCCCAGCCTACGCGGGATGACGACAACCTACTGATTCTCATGGCGCCTCCTGTCAATAGCAGGGAAGCCAGGTTTGCCTGGCGCAACCGAGCCTTGCGCCCAGTTAGCCGCGGTGAACCATCCCGTAGGCCCGTTCGGCCCTCAGCCGGACGACCAGGCGCCGGTCCCGGACCATGGCCGCCCGGTAGTCGTCCCAGTCCGGGTGGTCGCCCTGCACCGCGCGGTACAGGTCGACCAGCTCCTCCACGGCCGCGTCGTGCGGGTCCTGAGCCACCGCCGACAGCTCGGCGCGGCCGTCCACCACGACGTAGGACCAGAAGTCACCGCTGGTGACGTGGAAGCTGACCCGCGGGTCGCGGCGCATGTTGCTGGTCTTAGCCCGGTCGTCGGTAGTCGAGACCTTGATGGTCTGCTCCCCCGCGTACCAGGCGTAGTTCACGTTGGACAGCTGGGGCCAGCCGTCTTTCCTGAGGGTGACCAGCACTCCCTGCCGCTGCCCGGCTATCAGCTCAGCAAACCGCCCGTCGATCATGATCCAAGAACAACCGCTGCCGGGCCGATGTTCCGCTCGCGCCCGGACGCGGGCCAGGAGCCCGGGAACCGGCGGCACCGACACGAACGGTGACCGGAGGTCCCAGGTCAGCGCGGGTTAACCAGGCCGCCGATTACTATATTGATCTCCTTCGTCACGCGTGGTACAAGGATAGTGCGCGCGCGTTTCCAGCCCTTCCAGGTCCCTATGGGGTGACTCGTGGGTATTTCCCGTGTCATTTTCAGCGCGGCGGCTGCTGCTTCCTCCCTCGGCCTGGTCACGGCCGTGACCGCGGCCCCGGCCGCCGACGCCGCGTCCTCGGTCAGCTACGTCGCGCTCGGTGATTCGTACAGTTCCGGGCTCGGCGCCGGGAATTACATCTCGTCCAGCGGCAGCTGCGACCGCAGCACGAACGCCTACCCGGAGCAGTGGGCCGGCGCCGAGTCTCCGGCCTCGTTCGTCTCGGTGGCCTGCGCGGGCGCGACGACCGCCGACGTACGCAGCAGCCAGGTGTCGGCGCTGAGCGCGAGCACCACGCTGGTCAGCATCACCATCGGGGGTAACGACGCGGGCTTCTCCAGCGTCATAGAGACCTGCATACTCAGGTCGACCAGCTCGTGCCTGAACGCCGTCTCCGCCGCCGAGGCCTTCGTCACCAACCCCAGCCAGCTGCCCGCCAGGCTCAACGCCACCCTGCAGGAAATCCGGGCCGACGCGCCCAACGCCAGGATCGTCCTGCTCGGCTACCCGGACCTGTACGACCTGTCCAAGTCGAGCACCTGCATCGGGCTCAGCACCAAGGACCGCACCGCGCTCAACGGAGGCGCCGACGCCCTCGACAGCGCCATGAAGACGGCCGCGCAGCTCAACAACGACACGTTCGCCGATGTCCGTCCTCAGTTCGCCGGGCACGAGATATGCGACTCGGGCCGCTGGCTGCACTCGGTGGACATCCTCGCGCTCAGCTCGTCCTACCACCCCACCGCGTCCGGCCAGGAGCGTGGCTACCTGCCGGTATTCACCGCAGCCGCCGAGTGACCCAGGCCGCCGGGCCCGCTCAGTCCGGTAGGCGCACGGGCACCGGCTCGGCCACGGGTGGCGGGGCTGAACCGGTGCCGGCCGGCAGCCGGCCAGTGAAGGCCAGCGCCACCAGGGCCACCGCCGCCGCCGCCGCGAACGCGGCGGTGATGCCCAGGCGCAGGTCGCTGCCCGCGGCGGCCGCCACGGCCGCGCCGCCCACGCCGATGCCGACCGCGGTGCCGAGGACGTCGGTCAGGTTGAGCGACGCCGAGGCCTGGCCCTCCTGGCCCGGCAGCGCCTTCTGCAGCATCATCAGCGACAGCGGCGCGTACGCCAGGCCCATCCCCAGGCCGGCCACGGTCCAGGCCGCCAGGCCCTCAGCCACCGGCACGGCCGGCTGCAGGACCAGGACCATCCCGGCGATCCCGGCCAGGATGATCACCAGCCCGATACGCACCAGGCGCCGCCCTTCCCAGACGTCGCTGAGCCGGGCCTGCACCCAGGCGCCTGCCGTCCAGGCCACCGTGGCACCGGTGATGGCGAGGCCGGCCACCACCGGGCTGCGGTGGCGCACCGCCGTCACGGCCAGCGTCACGTAGGCGTCGGCGCCGAAGAAGGCGAACGTCAGCAGGCCCCGGCTGGCGATCGTGGCGGGCAGCCCGGGACGGCCGGCCAGGGTTCCCGGCGGAACGAGCCGACGCAGCGCGGGCAGCCCGGCGGCACCGCCCGCCGCGATCAGCACGAGGCCGGCCGCGATCGCGGCGGACCTGGCCGCGCCCGACCTGGCCGCACCGGACCCGGCCGCGAGGCTGAGGCCGCCCAGGATCATCGTCGCCCCGGCGGCCGTGCGGAGGCCGTCGGTCAGCCGGTGCTGCTGCGCTTGCGAGGCGGCGGGCGGGCCGAGGCGGATCAGGGCGGGCACGGCGATGGACCCGGCCACCGCGACGACCGGTAGCAGGCCCAGGAATACCCAGCGCCACCCGAACAGGCGCGCGACCTCGGCGCTGATCGCCGGCCCGGCCAGCCCGGGCGCGACCCACGCGGTCGACAGGACCGCCATCATCCGGGCCCGCAGCGCCGCGGGCAGGCTGCGGCCGATGGCGACGTAGGCCACCGCGGGCACCGCGCCGGCGCCCAGGCCCTGCAGCACCCGGCCCGCCACCAGTACGCCCATCGAGGGTGCCAGGCCCGCTACGGCCAGCCCGGAGCCGAACAGCACCACCCCGGCCACGAACGGCGCCGCGGGACCCATGCGGTCGGCCTCCCGGCCGGCCGCCACGATGCCGACCACGCTGCCGAGCATGAACCCGCTGAACACCCAGCCGTACAGGCGCAGCCCGCCCAGGTCGCGCGCGACCACCGGCATCACCGTCACCACGGCCAGCGCTTCGGACGCGACGAAGGTGATCGTCAGGACCAGGCCCGTGGTCAGCGCCCGCCGCTGCGGCGCCCACAGACCCGGCACCTGGTCCTCACCCATCGGCTCTTCCCTCCGCCCGGCCGCTCCCCCGGGCCCTTCCCCCGAGCCTAAGCGCAGAGGCGCGGGCGTCAGCGGTCCCGGCTGAGCCGCCTGCGGTAGACGATGCTCCCGGCGCCGGCCAGTATCGCCGCCGCGCCGAGCCCGAGGAGCAGCGTGTCCTGCAATCCGGCCGTGCCCCCGCCGCCGGTGACCGGCGCGGCGCTCGGGACCGGGCTGGTTGACGAGGTGGCCCGGGCGGTGGCCGTGGGTGTTCCGGACGCGGCGGAACTCGAGCTCACGCCGGGCGTACTGGACGCGCTGCTGCTGCTGGACGCGCTGCTGCTGGGCGCGCTGCTGCTGCTGGACGCGCTGCTGCTGCTGGACGCGCTGCTGCTGCTGGACGCGGTGACCGTTCCGGTGGGCGAGGTGGTCACTCGCGGTGAGAAGACGGTGGGCGTCGAGGTCGAGCCCGAGGTGCACGCCGACACGCCGACGGAGGCGAGCAGGGTCAGGGCGGCCCAGCAGACGGCGGTCAGCCTCGCGCCGAGAGGCGTTTCCGCGATCGTTCTGCGCACCTTCATGGACCCTCCTCATGCACCGGGCAGATGACGACTGTGTTTCCCGGTCCCGGCGTCAGAAACCGGCATCGGCAGGGAAACCGCGCGACCGGTCTGGTCGTCGCCCGCACCGCCGCAGGCAAGTCCAGAAAGCGCCGACGGCCGCAAGGCGAAGGCCGGCGGCCGGCGCAGACGTGCAATGGCTTGTTCACCATCGGAATATTAGGCTAACGGGGTACGACATCCTGGGAAGGCGCGGGAAGGGACGGCGGCATTGCCGGACTCGGCGTGGCGGCGTATCGCCGGGTTCCGCGTGGTCGTCTCCTGGCCGCAGAACGGGTACGCCCCGCCGCCTGCCGTCCCGAAGAGCCTGCGCGCCCGGGTGGCCGGGTTCGCCGGCGCCCTGCTCATCATGGCCGGCACCGCCGCGGTCGGCGTCGCGGTCGCCAGCCAGGTGCACGCGCCGCAGCCCTCCCGGTCTGCAGCAGGCAATACCGGCTCGGCCCGCGGGCCGTCGCTGCCGCGCTCCATGCCGGTGTCGGTGCACATACCGGCCATCGGCGTGGACTCCAGGCTGCTGCGCCTGGGACTCAACTCCGACGGCACGATCCAGGTGCCGTCCATCCGGGCGAGTCCCGGCGAGGCGGCCTGGTACAAGTACTCAGCGACGCCGGGCCAGATCGGGTCATCGGTCATCGAAGGTCACGTCGACAGTTATCACGGTCCCGCCGTCTTCTTCCGCCTCGGCGCGCTGCACCCGGGCGACACCATCGACGTGACGCTCGCCGACGGGATCACGGCCATATTCCGCGTCACGGGCGTTCGCGAGTACGCAAAATCGACTTTCCCGGCGAAAGCCATTTACGGCGCAACCGACTTCGCCGCGCTTCGCCTGATAACCTGCGGCGGCGCTTTCGACAATGCCACCGGCCATTATCTCAGTTCCACGGTCGTCTTCGCCTCGCTCACCTCGTCGCGGCCGGCCCACGGGCGGGGCCACGGACTTTAGGTGTCGTTACTCGCTGTCGCCAGTTCCGCGAGGGATAGCGCTCCGTCACTTACCGCTGAAAGATGTAGGTGCCTGGTGCGGGATCCAGCGGCCGGAATTTCGCGCTGCCCAGTGTGCGCGGGGCTTGCTTCATGTCACCGCTGCGGTCCGCCAGCCACGTGGTGTAGTCAGGCCACCAGCTGCCCTTCGCCGTCTCGGCTTGGGCCAGCCATTCGCGGTGATCGGGCGGGTTGCCGGACGCGAGCCGGAAGGTCGCCTTCGGGTTCGACGGCGGATTGACCAGGGCGGCGATGTGCCCGGCGTTGGAGAGCACGAACCGGATGTTGCTGCTGCCGAGTAGCTGGGTGGCTCGATAGGCCGACGGCCAGGGCGAGATATGGTCGTCGATGCCCGCCACGACGTAGCTATCGACGTCGATCTTGGAGAGATCGACGGGGGAGCCGAGCATGCTGGCGGCACCCGGCTTGGTCAGCGCGTTGCTCATGGCGATCTCGATGAAGTTACGGTGGAGTGCCGCGGGCATCCTGGTGTTGTCGGCGTTCCAGTAGAGGATGTCGAACGGTGGCGGGGGCTTTCCCTGCAGGTAGTTGTTGACCCAGTAGTTCCAGATCAGGTCATCGGGCCGGAGCCAGGCGAACACCTCGGCGAGCGTGCGCCCGTCCATGTAGCCGCGGGCGCGGGAGGCGAGCATCGACGCCTTGGCAGTCCCCTCGTCCATCAGCGAGACTGTCGTGCCCGCCTCCGTCATGTCCAGCAGCGTCACGCCCAAGCACAGGCTGGCGACCTGATCGAGCTGCCCGGTCGCGCCCAGGTGCGCGCCGACCATCGACGAGAGGATGCCGCCGGCGCACAGGCCGATGATGTTGATCTTAGGGGCCTTGGCGATTTCGCGCACCGCGCTGACCGACTCGATGACGGCATCGCCGTAGGTGTTCAGATCCCAGTCCCGACCATCCTTGCCGGGATTGCGCCAGGAGATCACGAAGACCTGATATCCCTGCGCCACAAAGAATTCGAGCATGCTCCGGCCGGGCGCGAGGTCGGCAATGTAGTACTTGTTGATCATCGGCGGGACCATGAGCAGCGGGAACTGGTGCACGGTGGGCGTAGTCGGCTTGTACTGGATGAGCTCGAAGACGTCGGTGCGGGCCACCACCGCTCCCGGCGTCACCGCGAGATCCGTGCCGATCTCGAACGCGTCGGGTGCCACCATCGTCGGGATGCGCGGGGACGAGGCCATATCCGAGACGAAGGCACGGCTACCCCGGACGACGCTCAGGCCGCCCGTGTCGATGAACGCTTTCCATGCGACCGGGCTGATCAGCAGGTTGTTGCTCGGCGCAGACGCGGCGACGAGATTGGTCAGCACGAACTTCAGGCGTGTATTGTCCCGCCAGTCCAGCTCGGCATCAGCCAGCAGTTCCTCGGCGGCCTGTCCTACGGCCAGGTATGTCTGAAGGGTGCGCTTGAGAAGCGGATTTCCGGTCCACGCGGGATCCGAGAACCGGCGGTCGCGAGGTGGCGGAACGATCGCCGAACGGCCCGCCGCGATCCTGGCGAGTTCCGCGCCCAGCTTGCCGTACCGCGCGGCCACGGTCCTCGGGCGGCTGGCCAGCCGGAACGCGTAGCGCGCCATGCTGGCATCCGGCCGGAACCTGCGCAGCACGCCCAAAGTAGCGTGGGGCAGGAGCAGATCCAGCGCGCCGGCGCCGACTGACTCAGCTGCGCCAGTGTCCGCCGAGTCACCGGCCGTGCGCGTAGTGTTCATAGTCGCGTCGATAGGCGTTTCAGCCGCCACGGTGATCACGTCCTTCTCGTCCACCACGTGAATATGGCCGTACTCCGGATCGACAGGGCGCCGGAGCCAACCTTGTTCCAGTCAGGCGCGGCGATCCGGACATCCGTAGAGTCGACCGGCCTGACCAGGAGGGACGTTGGTCCGCTCGACGCCTCCCGGGCGGGGTCGCCTGGTAGAGCGAGCGGACCGGCCCCTGGCCGGTCCGCTGCTCCCCTACCGTCCGGATCAAGCCGAGCGCCTGCAGCCGCTGGCCGCCCGGGTCAGTCATGGAGCAAGGTCAGGCTCCCGCCGCCGCGGCCAGCGCCCGCCCGGTCAGCACCCGGGCCAGGTGCCGCCGGTAGTCGGGTGCGCCGTGCAGGTCGCCCGGCGGGTTCGTGCCCTCGTCCGCGCTGGCCGCCGCGGACCGCAGCGCGTCCCGGCTGGCTTCGGCCCCGGCTGCGGCGCTTTCCGCGGCCGTGGCCCGCAGCGGCGTCGTGCCCATGTTGGTGAGCCCGATCCTGGCCTCGGCGACGGACCCGTTGGACCGCCTGACCAGCGCGGCCACGCCGACGGTTGCCCAGGCCTGCGCGGTGCGGTGGAACTTCTCGTACCGGTAGCCCCACCCTGATCCGAGCTTGGGCACCCGGATCGCGGTCAGGATCTCGTCGGGCTCCAGGCTGGAGGTCAGGTAGTCGACGAAGAAGTCCGCCGCCGCGATCTCGCGCTCCCCGCCCGGTCCCCGGGCCACCATGGTGGCATCCAGCGCCAGCGCCACGGCCGGCAGGTCACCGGCCGGGTCGGCGTGCGCGAGCGCGCCGCCCAGCGTGCCGCGGTGACGGACCGCGGGGTCGGCCACCATGGCGGCGGCCTGGGCCAGCAGCCCGCAGTGCTCGGCCACCAGCGGGTCGTGAACCAGCTGGTAATGCGTGGTCCGAGAGCCGATCACCAGCGCGTCCCCCGCGTCGGTGACGCCGCGCAGTTCGGCCAGGCCGCCCACGTCGACCAGCAGCTCCGGGTAGGCCAGCCGCAGGCGCAGCAGCGGAAGCAGGCTCTGCCCGCCCGCGATGACCTTCGCGTCGTCTCCGCCGCCGGCCAGGGCGGTAACCGCCTCGTCCAGCGAGCCGGGACGGACGTAGTCGAACTTCGCCGGGATCATGCTGTGCCTCCGGTGTGCTGTGCGTTCTGGATGGCCCGCCACACCCGCTCGGGCGTGCAGGGCATCTCGACGTCGTTGATGCCCAGCGGCCGCAGCGCGTCGACGATCGCGTTGACCACCGCGGGGGTCGAGGCGATCGTGCCCGCCTCGCCGACCCCCTTGACACCGAGCCGGTTGGCCGCCCGGCTCTCGGTCCGGCCGGTGACGTAGGACGGCAGGTCGGCCGCCGACGGGACCAGGTAGTCCGCCAGCGTGGAGGTAACCAGGTTGCCGTCGTCGTCGTAGACCGCCTCCTCGTACAGGGCCTGCGCGATGCCCTGGGCGAGGCCGCCGTGCACCTGGCCCTCGACGATGAGCGGGTTGACCACCGCGCCGACATCGTCGACGCACACGTACGAGCGGATCTTGACGAAGCCGGTCTCGGTGTCGACCTCGGTCGCGCACAGGTGGGTACCGTGCGGGAAGGAGAAGTTGTCCGGGTCGTAGGTGGCCTCGGCGTCAATGGTCGGCTCGACGCCGTCGGGCAGGTTGTGCGCGTTGAAGGCAGCGAAGGCGATCTCGCCGATCATCACGGCCTTGTCCGGGTCGCCGCGGACCGCGAACCGTCCAGGCGACCACTCCAGGTCATCGGCGGAAGCCTCGAGCACGCCCGCCGCGATCACCTTGGCCTTCTCGATGACCTTGTCGCAGGCCGAGACCAGGGCCATCCCGCCGACCGCCAGTGAGCGGGAGCCGTAGGTGTCCAGGCCCCTGGGCGAGATCTGGGTGTCGCCGTGCAGGACGCGGACGTCCTCGAAGGCCACGCCGAGCTGGTCGGCGACGATCTGGCTCCACGCCGTCTCGTGCCCCTGGCCGTGTGCGCTGGATCCGGTGACGACCTCGACCTTCCCGGTGGGCAGCATCCTGATCGAGGCCTGCTCCCAGCCGCCGGCGGCGGCGCGGAGCGAGCCGAGCACGCGGGACGGGGCCAGCCCGCACATCTCGGTGAAGGTGGAAATGCCGATGCCTAGCTGAACGGGATCGCTGCTGGCCCGCCGCTGCTCCTGCTCCTTGCGCAGCCCGTCGTAGCCGAACAGTTCCTTGGCCCTGGCCGTGGCCGCCTCGTAGTTGCCCGAGTCATAGGTCAGGCCGGTGATGGTCGTGAACGGGAACTCCTCGTGCTTGATCCAGTTCCGCTCCCGCACCGCCAGCGGGTCGACGCCCAGGTGCGCGGCGAGCTCGTCCATGATCCGCTCGATGCCGAACGTGGCCTCGGGGCGGCCCGCGCCGCGGTAGGCGTCCGTGGGCATCTTGGTGGTGAAGATCCCCGTGCACTTGAACGAGTAGGCATCCATCTTGTAGATGGCGGGGAACATGAAGCCGCCGAGCAGCGGGATGCCCGGCGTGAGCAGCATCAGGTAGGCGCCCATGTCGGCGAGCAGGTCGACGTCCAGGCCGCGGAGCCTGCCGTCGCTGTTCGCCGCGATCCTGACCCGCTGCCACTGGTCGCGGCCGTGGTGCACGGTCATGTTGCCCTCGCTGCGCGACTCGGTCCACTTGACCGGCCGCCCCAGCTTGCGGGCGATCAGCACGGCCAGCACCTCTTCGGCCGTGACCTGCAGCTTGGATCCGAAGCCGCCGCCGACGTCCGGCGCGATAACCCGGATGTTCTGTTCCGGGATGCCGGTTACCAGGGCGAGCATGACCCGGAGTATGTGCGGGATCTGGGTCGCCGACCAGAGGGTGAACTCCCCGCCCACGCTCGAGCAGACCACAGCGCGCGGCTCCATCGCGGCCGGGATCAGCCGCTGCTGGCGGTAGGTGCGCTCAAGCACGACCGGCGCGTCACGGAAGGCGGCCTCCATGTCGCCGTTGGCGAAGACCCACTCGTAGCTCTTGTTGCCCGCCTCGTGGACCTTGGGCGAGGCCTCGTCCAGGGCCGTCCTGATGTCGAGCACCGGCGGGAGCTGCTCGTAGTCCACCTCGATGGCGGATAGGGCGTCGGCCGCGGCGTAGCGGTCGCGGGCCACGACGCAGGCCACCGCCTCGCCGACGTACCGCACCTCGTCCACCGCCATCGGCGGGTGCGCCGGGATCACGATGTCCGGGGTGACCGGCCAGGCGCAGGGCAGGCTGCCCTGCTCGGCGGCGAAGTCCGCGCCGGAGTAGGCGGCGATCACGCCCGGCTCGCTTCGGGCCGCGCTGACGTCCACCGAGGTGATCCGGGCGTGCGCGTACGGGCTGCGGAGGAAGGCGATATGCAGCATCCCGGGCAGCGTGATGTTGTCGGTCCAGTTGGTCTGGCCGGTGAGGAGGCGCTCGTCCTCCTTGCGCAGGCGTGCCTTGCCGAATTCCGCGGCCTTTGCCTCAGGTGTCTCGGTCTGCGCGGTCATTAGCTCACTCCCGCCTGGGCGGCGCGCCGCACGGCGCGGACGATGTTCTCATAGCCGGTACAGCGGCAGAGGTTGCCCTCCAGGCCCTCGCGGATCTCCTCGTCGCTGGGGTGCGGATTCTCCCTGAGCAGGTCCGACGCCGCCATGATCATTCCCGGCGTGCAATAGCCGCACTGCAGCGCGTGCTCTTCGTGGAAGGCACGCTGGAGCGGGTGCAGGCCACCATTCGCCAGGCCCTGGATCGTGGTGATTTCGGCGCCGTCCGCCTGGACGGCCAGGACGGAGCAACTCTTGACTGACTGTCCATCCAGCAGCACCGTGCATGTGCCGCAATTTGACGTGTCGCACCCGATGGGAGTCCCCGTCTTGCCCACGACTTCTCTTAGGTAGTGAACAAGCAACATCCGAGGCTCGACGTGATCCGCATACTTCACGCCATCGACGGTGACGGTGATCTCTGCCATGCGATCTCCTCCCCTGACGAGCAGGACGTATTCCTGGTGCAAACCTAGGACTACCAGCCCCGCTGCACCAGTACCAAGGCGGGTCCTGATTTTGGACACGCGAAACTAACGCACACTCGGGACATTCGGACCGGGAAAGCATGCCGCCACGCAACCAGCACTTGCACCGGTAAATTATTAATTGCTAATTGCGCTGCTTCGGCCGCCGGTTAATACGCCAAGGCGGGTTGCCTGAGCCCCCTTTGATCCGCCGGCCGAGCCGCGCGGGCCCAGCCGCGCAGGCCCCGGAAGAGAGGCTGAACCGCCAGCCCGTTCGGTACGTAATTCTTAGCAGCTGAGTCTTTCCCGCCGTGTGATGCCAGGCACTCCTTGGCCTCACAGCTCAGCCGTGAGCAACGCCGCAGGTCCGCCCCCCCTGACCTGCTGGCGGGAGCCCGGCTGACCGCCTGGCCGTGGCCCCATGGCCACGGCCAGGCGCCCTTGAACTTTGATCGCGGCCGGGCCGTTCCACTGATGATGGCAAGGGAGACGGGCCACGTCCAGCGGCCCAGGAATGAGGCAGCATCATGAGGCGGGTCGTACTCGTCGGCGTCGGGTTCGTCCTCACGCTGGCCGGAGTCGTCTTCACGCTGCAGGGCGTGGGCGTCCTGGGCGGAAGCGCCATGTCGGGGGTCACCTTCTGGGCCGTGGCCGGCCCGGTGATCGCGCTGGTGGGCCTGGCCCTCGCCGCTATCGGCCTGCGCGACCGGCTGGCCTCCTGACCGCCGCCTCGGTCCGCTGGCCGGATGCCCGCGCCGGCGGTTATCCGCTTGCCCTGGCGCAGCGGCCCGCGATTACCCTGGAGACATGACTGGCATGCCGACACGGCGATTTTCCCGCCTCCCGGCCCGCGACGGGCTCCCGGGAGGCGGTCCGCCGCGTTAACACGGCGACTTGGCTCGGTGAGCCCGGCGGGCGGGAGGGAGTCCCCGCCGGTTCACGTCAGCAAGGAGTCACCGTGTCCAGTTCAGTTCCTCACCTCAGTCCGGCGCAACTTCGCGCCGCTCTCGGCATCCGCGATCTCACCGATCCCGGGGAAGGCTCGCACGCCATCCAGATCCTCATCGACCGGGCCGTGGCGGCGCTGTCGCGCGCCTGGTCATGCGAGGTCCGGTGGTGCCGGGGCGGGAAAGTCGTGCCGGTCGCCGATAACTACGACCGCCTGGGCTACGCGCCCGGCGCGATCACCAGGGAAGCTCGTTACACCCGCTACGTGAGCAGCACGCGGATGCTCCGCAGTCATTCCAGTGCCATGATCCCGCCCGCGCTCCGGCAGCTGGCCCGGGACCAGCGGACCCGCGATCCCGGTTCCGGCGGCGTGCTGCTGGCCTGCCCGGGAATCGTGTACCGGCGGGACGCCATCGACTGGCAGCACAGCGGGACCCCGCATCAGCTCGACCTCTGGCTGGTCACGCGCCGGGCCATGACGGACGCGGACCTGGATGAGATGATCTCGTGCCTGCTCGGGGCGCTCGTCCCGGACCTGCCGTACCGCCAGGAGCCGAGGACCCATCCGTATACCGGACGCGGCCGCCAGGTCGACGTGCGCCGGCAGGGACGCTGGGTGGAAGTCTGGGAGTGCGGGCTCGCTCACCCCGGCGTGCTCGGCGCCGCCGGGCTGGCCGGCCGCAGTGGCCTGGCTCTGGGCATGGGCCTTGATCGCCTGCTGATGCTGGTCAAGGGCATCCCGGACATCCGCCTGCTCCGTTCGGCCGATCCCCGGATCGCGGACCAGATGCGTGATCTCGCCCCCTACCAGCTGGTCTCGTCCATGCCCGCGGTCACGCGTGACCTGTCGGTCGCGGTGGCCTGCGACGAGGACGAGGAAACCCTCGGCGACCGGGTCCGCGACGCCCTCGGCGGCGACGCGTCGTGCGTCGAGGAGGTCCGGGTGCTTTCCGCTGCCCCGTACGACCAGTTGCCCGAGCCGGCCGCGCGCCGCCTCGGGGCCGGGCCGGGCCAGCAGAACCTCCTGGTCCGCGTGGTGCTGCGGGATCTGGAGAAGACGCTGACGAACGAGGCCGCCAACGCGCTCCGCGACCGGATCTACCTGGCGATCCACCAGGGAACGGCATACCAGTGGGCAGCCCGGGCCGCACCGCCCGGCGCGGCATGAGCTGGCCGCCGGCGGTAACTTCGTTCATGTCCGCACGATCATCCGGCGTCCGGCTCGGGCGCTCCTGACCGTACCGTGAGGCCTCATGACCGCCGTCCTGGACCACCTCGCCATCGGCACGCCGGCCCTGGCCGACGGCTGGGAGCTGTTCGGCGGCGTCCTCGGCGGAACGTGGCTCTACGGCCTCGACTCCCCCGGGTTCTGGTGGGGCCAGCTGGAGTTCGCCGCCGGGCCGAAGATCGAGCTGCTGACCCCCACCGGCGGCCCCGACGCGGCGTTCCTTGAGCGTTTCCTGGCCGCGCACGGCGCCGGCCCGCACCACTTCAACTTCATCGTCACCGACATCCACGCCACGCTGGCCCGGATCCGGGCGCTCGGCATCGATCCGGTTCAGGTCAACCTGGCCAACCCGAGCTGGCAGGAGGCGTTCCTGCATCCCCGCAGCGCGCACGGCATCGTCATCCAGGTCGCCCAGCAGGCTGGCTCGCCGCCTGCCGACCCGCCGCCGGGCGAGCTGCCCGAGTCCGGCCCGCCGACCTCCTTCGGCTTGATCGAGCACCATGTCGGTGACCTGGCGGGCGCGACGCGGCTGTTCACCGAGGTCCTGGATGGCCGGCTCGAAGCCGCATGCGACGATACCGCCGAGCTGACCTGGCCGGGCGGCAAGCGGATCAGGCTGGTCCGCCAGGACGGCCTGCCGTTCGGCGGGGCGCTGCATCACGTGCGATTCGCTCGCGCCGACGGCGCGTTCGGCGCTCAGGACCGCGAGCGGGCGGCCCTGCTGGCCAAGCGCCTCGGCCTGACGGTGGAGCTGGCCGGCTAGGGCCCAGCGCGGCCGGACCAATCCCGCAGACCACTTCGATCACTTCTGCATTCTGCTCGGGGCGCGCCCGATGAGGCGGCGCGGTCATCCGAACGATCCCGGCCCTCCCTGCGCGCACGCAGGATCCCGCAGCTCAGCGGAGGGCATCGAACCCGCCAGCGCCGCAGCGCGGCGCTCACCGGTTTTGAAGACCGGCGCAACCCGTCCCCGCTGATCCCCGGTGATCCACGCACGTCCCGTCCTGCCTGGTCAGGACCGAGTAGAGGGGACCAGCAGGGACGGCATGGGATGCCTAGAGATCTTCAATGGCCAGGGTTACTGCCCCGGCGTCGCGCCCTCATGAGCCTCGCTAGCCTCTGGCGTCACGCGCTCATGGACTCGGTGTCCCCCCGGGTACCCTCTTGCGTACTCTGTGCGCCACCCACTCCCGCCTCCCGGACGAGAAACGCCGTCACTCCCACGGTTGAGATCGTTAGTGCACGGCACGGGTGTTCCCCGGACGTTCCCCGGGCTGGCCCTCCGGATGCCCTGGCAGGTGCCCGGTGACCGGCCAGGACGCCTACGACGGCCCGCTCTCCGCGCTCCGCGGCATCTGGGAGAAGCGCACGGAGCCAGACACGCACGCCCGCCGCTGCGGACTGCTACGCGGCCCGGACGGGGGCGAGCCGTGATCACGTGGAGCAGATCGCCACGCCGGGGTCGGCCGTCACTCCTTGGCGCGCCGGGCTTGGGCTCCGGAGGCTTGACGTTGCGCCACCAGCGACCGGCCCGGACCTGCCCGTAGAGCGTCCCCCCGATCGCGCTGATGCTTTCCGCGGCTTTCACTACTCCCAGACTTCCCTCATGACGGAGCACGAGGTGCGCCGCGGCGCATGTGGGCACAAGTACGAAGAGATTCGAGAGCGTCCGTTATTTGAGGATCGCGTCGACCGGAGTCCAGGCAGCGTCAGCCGCGTCTGAGCAGCGGCACCGGATGGCCGAGGCGACGAAGCCGCGCGCTTCCTTGATGTTCTGCCATGTGACCGGATCGTGGCCGCTTTCGCCGGCTAGGTGTGCGCGCCACTCGGCCCGTAGGGCTGGACGTTTACGGCCAGCGAGCAGGACGGCCAGGTCAGTCAGACCCCGGACGGAGGATCTGGCGAGCGGCCAGTCGCCCGCGCCAGACGCACAAGACCCCCCAGTACCACCCCAGTCGCGAAGACTGCCAGCACCACAAGCGAAAGGCTCGGCCAGCGGGGGACAGCGATCGTCGCTGCGGCCCCCATGGCAGACGCCGCAAATGGAGCTATTCGCCGCTTCCAGCGACGCCGCGACGTGAGGGCCTGCCGTAGCTTGTAACGATGCTGCGGGGCGTATTTCGTGGTCATGCGCCAGTTCCAGTGTGCGGAGCGGGATGAAGCCAGGCCGCGCGGCGTTCGCTGCGTGCTCGCACCGCTGCGGCGTACTGCTCGCGCCCGGTCGAGGTCATCTCGTAGAACCGGCGCGGGGGCCGGTCTTCGGGAGGCGGGTCTTCCCAGTGATCGCTGATCCACCCAGCTTTCATGAGCCGGTCGAGCGCCGGGTAGATAGTGCCGGTGCCGTAGCCGGTCTGCTCGCACAACCGCAGTCCCCACGTCGTGTTATCGGATGGCGAGCTGGTGAGGACGTCGAGGACATCCATGATCACCGCCGTGAGCCTGATCTTCGTGACGCTCATCCGGACAAGGTACGACGCCGGACAACCCCTATGTCGGATTGCGGCATACATCGGCGTGTCGCGGCCCGCCGCATGGGCCGCGTAGGCAAGACGATGCCCCGCCGGTCACCGATCGGCGAGGCATCGGAGCGTGATCAGGCGCGAGCGCGCATCACGGCGTCGGTATACAGCTCGGTCGTCAGGTCGTCCTCGGCGACACCCAGCTCACCGAGGACCTCTCGGACGTCGCCGAGGGCAGCGGGCAGCTCGGCTTCGCTGGCCAGGGTTTCCAGCTCGATGAACACGCCGTCGATCTCCGGGACCGTCACGACCGTGGCGAGCATGTCCCGGCCCTTTGCGGTGAAACGGTAATTCGCGCAGTGCTTCTCGAACGTGACAAGGTGCTCCAGCCCGAGCGCACCCAAGATGACGTCGATCACGGCGGCGTCCGCGACCTTGGTCTCGTACTCGGGCTTGGAGCCGCTCGGGGCATCCGCCGCCGGTTCCTTGTAGGTGAGCACCGCGCGGCGCACGCTGCCGGTCTCCATGATGCGGACGCGCAGCTCCCGGTCTTCCGCGGTGAGCCCTCGCCCGGGCCGGTCGTAGTAGGTGTCCCGGTAGAGGCTGATCTCCTCGCTGGCCAGGTGCCGCAGGCGCTCGCGCAGCGCCCCGGGATCAGTCACCCGGGCCTTCAGCTCAGCTTCGATCAACGTTGCGGCCTTCCGTTCTCCCGGTGGCCTGCCACCACATGTCATCGAACTGCCGGAGGAAGCCGGCGTGCAGCACGCCATCGCCCGCGGCGGTGAACTTATACATACCGGAGCGGTGCCCCTCGGACGAGGCGGCGAACGCCGACAGGTACAGAATCCCGTCGAAGACCAGCATGCGCCAGGTGGGCAGCGCCGTGTAGACCGCAGTCTGCATCCTGACGTAGGGATGATCCCTGAATTCCGCCAGGCGTGCCAGCGCAAGCCGGATCCCGGCAGCGAACGACTCCGCCGATTCGCCGATCTCGGCGGCGCGGATCGCCGCCGCCGGCGAATCCGGGTCCAGTAGCAGGACACGCACGTCAACCGCGGATTCACGGGCCGCGAGCGGACCCCGGAGCAGCGAGTCGTTCAGGGCGATGATCCCGAGAGCCCGGACGGCGAGGATGTCCACCCTCGCCACGGTGGCCGCGCTCTCGCGCAGCTCACGGTTCGCCTCCGCCTGGATGGTGAAGACCGTGGCGATCTCGGCATGACCGGTCAGCGTGTCGGCGTGCACGGGAGCACGGCTTCTTTCACGACGGGGAAGGGAACGTTGCCATGGTGCTCGGCTGGCGGCCGGACAATCCCGACGTACGAGCAGCCCCCGACCTGGAGACCCTGCTCGATGAGCTGGAAGCTCTGCCCGCTGCCGACCTGTCCTAGCAGTAGTCGAGACTGCGCGGGTATCATCGGGCATGCCAGCTATCCCCCATTCAGGCGGACAGTGCCCGGAGGCGCAAGCCCACCGGGCCGCTGCCGTGTTCCCCGCGGTGCGTTCCCCGGCCACCCGGAGCAGCGTTCTCGCAAGTGGCGGAGGCGGACGGGAATCGAACCCGCCAGCGCCGCAGCGCAGCGCTCACCGGTTTTGAAGACCGGGGGGCCCACCAGGTACCCAGACGCCTCCGCGTCGACTCTACTGCCGCCACCCGGCGGGGCGGCTCCGCCACGGCCTGAAGGCGCCTAAAGGGGTCAGGCGGTGCAGGTCCCGGGGGAACAGCGTGACCTCCCGGATGTTCTCGGCCAGGGTCAGGCGGCTGGTCCAGCGCTCCAGGCCGATCGCGAACCCGCCGTGCGGGGGCATGCCGTGCGCGAAGGCTTCCAGGTAGTCCGCGTAGGCGGCCGGGTCCTCACCCTGCGCCCGGATGGCGGCCAGGTAGTCGCGGTGCCGGTGCAGGCGCTGGCCGCCTGTCACCAGCTCCAGGCCGCGGAAGAGCAGATCGAAGCTGTTGGACCAGCGCCCGTCGCCGGGCTGCGGGTGGGTGTAGAAGGGACGCCTGCTCATCGGGTAGCCCTCGACGGCGATGAACTCGCTGCCGTGCGTCTGCGCGGCCCACTGGCCGATGGCCCGCTCGTGGGCGGGCGCGAGATCGGGCTCGCCGGGCGGCGCGCCGGCGATCGACAGCGCCTGGCGGAAATGGATCACCGGGATCTCCGCCGGGACCTCGGGGATCGCGATCCCCAGCAGGTCGATGGCGGGCTGCGCCTCGGCCCGCAGCGCAGCCGTCATGCCGGCCAGCGCATGCCGGAGCACCGCGAGTACGTCGCGGTGGTCGCTGATGAAGCCGAGCTCGGCGTCTAGCGACACGTATTCGGCCAGGTGCCGGGCGGTGTCATGCGGCTCGGCCCGGAACACGGGACCGGTCTCGTAGACCCGCTCGAAGACGCCGACCATCGTCTGCTTGTAGAACTGCGGGGACTGAGCCAGGTAGGCCGGGCGCCCGAAGTAGTCCACCCGGAACACGCTGGCGCCGGATTCGGTGGCCGAGGACACGAACTTCGGCGTCTGGATCTCGGTGAACCCGCGTTCGTCCAGCGCGGCCCGGAAGCCGCGCAGCGACGCGGCGGCCAGTTCCCAGCGCGCCCGCCGGAGCGGATGCCGCCAGGAGACGGCGGCGTGGTCCAGGACGGCGGGCAGCCCGGCGCCGAGCTCGGGCCGCCACAGGTCGAGGGGCGGGGCTTGCGCGGGCTCGCCGAGCAGGGTGATCCGGGGCTCGGTCACCTCGGCGCCGCCCGGCGCTGCGGAGTTGCGCGTGGCCACGCCGGTGACCGCGACGACGCTCTCCTCACCGCAGCGCCGCACCAGCCGCAGGGTCTCCGGGTCACGGACGACCACCTGGACCAGGCCCGAACGGTCCCGCAGGATCAGGAAGGTCACCGCGCCAAGCACCCGGCGGCGGTGCACCCACCCCTCGACCCGGACCGGGCTGCCGGGAGCGGCCGACGGCAGCTGGGCCGCCAGCGTGCGGGAAAGGCCTGCCAGCGCAGACGTCATGATCATCACCTCCAGTTCGGCGTGTGGCCCTGGAGGTGCGGGCGGGGGCTAGGTCGCGGTGCCACCGCACCTTCGCCGGCGCGGGACGCGCCGACCTCGGCGGCCGTTACGGGGCCAGCGGTCCGCGCTGGGAAGGTGTCTTCACCGCAGGCCCGCCGTCCGCCTTCACAGCTGCCGGCGGCTCTCTGAGCAGCGGGATTCTCCGGTTACTTGGTCTTCCGTCATCGCCCGGACCAGAACAGGATATGCCATCGCCACGACGGCTCCGCGAGAATAAACGGGCTGACCCGGCTGGCACGTCAGGGACGAGGGAGACGCATGAGCGACGGCGGGCACGTGTGGTGGGAAGACGCGGTCATCTACGAGGTGTACCCGCGCAGCTTCGCCGACGCCGACGGCGACGGCGCGGGCGACCTGCCGGGGCTGCGGTCCCGGCTGGGGTACCTGGCCGACCTCGGCGTGAACGCGGTCTGGCTGACGCCCTTCTACCCGTCGCCGCTGGCCGACGGCGGTTACGACGTGAGCGACTACTGTGCGGTGGATCCGCTGCTCGGGACGTTGGCGGACTTCGACGGGCTGGTCAAGGACGCCGCCGCGCACCGGATCCGGGTCATCGTCGACCTGGTGCCGAACCACTGCTCCAGTGCCCACCCGCTGTTCCGCGCCGCGCTGGCGGCCGGGCCGGGCAGCCCGGAGCGGGCCCGGTTCATCTTCCGCCAGGGGCGCGGCCCCGGCGGCGAGCACCCGCCGAACAACTGGCCTTCTCAGTTCGGCGGCCCGGCCTGGACCCGGGTGACCGAGGCCGACGGCCGGCCGGGGCAGTGGTACCTGCACCTGTTCGACACCGGCCAGCCCGACTGGGACTGGGGCCATCCGTACGTTCCCGCCCTGTTCGAGCACGTGATCAGGTTCTGGCTGGACCGCGGCGTGGCCGGCCTGCGGGTGGACGTGGCCCACGGCTTGTTCAAGGACCCGGAACTGCCCGACGTGGTGAGGCCCCGGCGGCTGAACGCCCCGTCCCCGTACCGGCACCGGCCGGAACTGCAGCCGCTCTACCGCTCCTGGCGGGCCATCCTGGACTCCTACCCGGCCCGCGGCTTCCCCGGATCGCGGACGGCCATCGGCGAGGTCTGGTACGACGCCCCGGGCACCCTGGGGCCCTACCTCGAGCCAGGCGGCCTGCCGCAGGTCTTCGGCTTCCAGCTGATCCTGGCGGGCTGGCGGGCGGCCGAGTTCCGCGCCGCGATCGACTCGTCGCTCGCCCTGACCGGCGGATCCCGCGCCCCGTGGGTGATCGGCAACCACGACGTGGCCCGCCCGGCGAGCCGCTACCGGCTGGACGAGGGGTTCACGCCGCAGACCGTCGCCCGCCTCGTCGCCCTCGGCGACCAGAACGCCGAGACCGGCGCCCGGCGCGCGCGGGCGGCCGCCCTGGTGCTGCTCGCCCTGCCCGGGTCGGCGTACATCTACCAGGGCGAGGAGCTGGGCCTGCCCGAGGTCACCGGAATACCGGACGACGCGCGGCAGGATCCCAGGTTCCGCCGCACCCAGGGCGCGGATCCCGGCCGCGACGGCTGCCGGGTGCCCCTCCCCTGGTCCCGGACCGGTACCGGCTTTGGTTTTTCCCGAACGGATGATGGCGCGAGCCCCTCCGCACCGTGGCTGCCCGTGCCGCCGGACTGGGGACGGTACAGCGTCGAATCCCAGCTCGCTGACGAGCACTCCTTCCTGAACCTGTACCGCACCGCGCTCCGGCTGCGGCACAGCCATCCTGCCCTGGGCCGCGGCACGCTGCGCTGGCTCAGCCCGCCAGGTCCCGGGCTGCTGTGCTTCGCCCGGGAGCCCGGATTCGTCCTGGCCGCCAACTTCGGCGCGGCGCCGGCGCCGCTTCCCGCGCACCGCGAGATCCTGCTCGCCAGCGGGCCCGTCACCGGCGGATGCCTGCCGCCCGGCACCGCCGCATGGCTGTCCGCCTGACGGCGCGCCGCCGCTCGGGCGCATTCAGTTTTATCCAGGCATCGGTATTACCCTTTGGGCATGCCGAAGGTAAGGGTGCCGCGCAAGAACGTGACCCCTGGCGAGGTCGTCACCGTGCTCAGCCGCAGGCTCGGCCCTGGCTATCACGTGGAGAGCAACGACAGCCGCCAGGTGACCGTGCGGAAGAGCTCGCTCATGTACGCCAGCATCTCGATCGCGGACCAGCCGGGCGCCTCGGTCTTCCGCGTCCACGGCGGCGGCGTCCTCCGCGTCGTCAACACCTTCGGCACCGCCCGCCGGGTGGCCGACGCCCTCCGCCGCTCCCCCGAGTTCCGCAGCCTCTGACCGCTCACGGTGACCCGCTAAGGGTGACCGCTCACGGTGACCACTCACAGGCCGAGCGCGGCGCGGAGCTGGCCGGATGAGGGGGCAGGACCCCGGCGGCCGTGCTCGTCCAGGTACAGGCGGCAGGAGACGGACGGGGGCTGCCCCGGGCGGGCAAACGGGTCGGCGCCGCCGGCGAGCAGGGTAGGCGAGCCGGTCATGCCCAGCCGTTCGGCGTCCGCCTGGCTGGTCACGATGCGCCGGGTGACCTCGGGGCCGGAGCGGCCCGCCAGCAGCCCGGCCAGCCGCACGGCCAGCAGGTCGGCACCGGGACAGCCCGGCACCTGCAGGATCTCCAGCGTCATGGCGGCTCCCCGCTCCGGTGGGCGGCGTCCGGCTTCTACCGCGCCGGCCGCGGCCTCCATCATGCCGCGTTCAGCCACCCCCGGTGAACGTTCAGCCGCCCCCCGGTGAACACATTTTGTAAGCATGGAGATACTTATTGTTATTCACTGGATGCGTTAGCGCTTGCCGCGGCGCGGCGGCCCGACTGGACGGAGACGGCCTTGCTGGGTCCCGAGACCTGGATTGTCCTGGTGGCGGGGGCGGTCAGCGCGGCTCTCGCCGCCGCCATCGCCTGGCTCATCAGGAAGCGCGAGTCCGAGCCGGAGGATGTCACGATCGGCTTTCTCGGGCCCTCGCTGGCCGCGATGTACCTGCTGGTGCTGGCGATCGCGCTGGCCACGGAATGGCAGATGATCGGCTCGGCGCAGCAGGCGGTCGGCAACGAGGCCGTTGCCGTCCGGCAGCTCTACTGGGCCGCGAGCGGATTGCCGCCGGCCACCGCGAACAGCCTCCGCGAGCAGGTCCGCGGCTATGCGGCCACGGTCGTGAGCCACGACTGGCCGGAAATGGAACGCGGCACCCTCGATGGCCGGACCGAGCAAGCGCTGGCCGCGATGAGCACCTTCCTGCTCAAGCTCAACCCGGCGAGTTCGGGCGCCGCCACCGCCCAGCAGTATGCGCTGGCGCAGGTCAGCGCGGCCTTCGCGGCGCGCACACAGCGTGAGGCGGCCGCGGAGACCCGGCTGCCGGCCGGCCTGCTCGCCGCGGCGATCGCGACCTCGCTCATCATGTGCGTGTTCCCGTTCGCCGGGGGGATACGGTCCGCCGCCGCCTGCGTCGCCCTGGCCGCCTTGCAGGCGGCGCTGGTGACGGTCGGCGTCGTCATCGTATTCCAGCTGGACAATCCCTTCTCCGGCCCGCTGGCCACGAGCCCGGCCCCGATAGCCGTGGTAGCCGCGCAGATCGGCGGCCGGTGAGAACGGGTCAGCCCGCGGCCGCGGCGCTGGCCGTCGCCGCGCCGCTGATCCTGGCCGGGCTGCCCGGCCAGGCGCCCCGCGCGCCGTTCCCATCCGGCGCGTCACCGGCATCGCGGCCGGCACACGCCGACGGCGACGACGACTGGTCCTGGCCGGCGCTCCAGCTCAGCGTGGCGGCCGGGCCGGGCGCGCCGCGGGCCGGGCAGTCCTACCGGTACCTGGTCTCGATCCGTAACCCCGATTCCCGCTGGGCCTGGCTCGTGCAGCTCGCCCTGTCGCTGCCGCCCGCGGCCGAGGTCACCGCGGTCGCCGGGGCCGGGGACTCGTGCCGTACCGGGCCGGCCGGCCTGGGCTGTCGCTGGACCTACCTGCCCGGTCACACGCTGCTCGCGGTTTCCGTCACGGTCAGCCTCGGACCGCAGGTCACGGCCGGCACGACGCTGACCGCTGCCGCCAGGCTCGGCTGGGACTGGGGGAAGGTAGCCTGCGCGACGTCCGTCCAGGCGGTCGCTCCGCCGCCGAGCCCGCACCGGCCCCCGAGCCCGCCGCCTGCCCCGTCCGCGCCGCCAGCCCCGGTGACGCCGAACCCGCCCCCGCCGGCCAGCACTCCGCCGGCCGCGATCCGGCCGGCCCCGGCCACGTCCCTGCCGCCGCGCCCGCGCTCGTCGCGGTCACCGTCTCCGGCCGCGATCTTCCGCGGCGACGCCGCGAAGCTGTTCGCCCCGGCGCCGGCCCGGCCTGTTCCCGGATTGCCGCTGGGCCTGCTGCTCGCCGTGATCCTCGCGCCGTGCGTTGCCGCAGCGGTGACCCGCTTTGCCCGGCGCCGCTAGCTCCCAGGAGCAGGCGGCGCAGGACCGTCGTCCTGCGCCGCCGCGGTCACCAGGGGAGGGTCAGCGCCCGAGCTCCACGTTCTCCAGCACGCCGAGCGCGTCGGGGACGAGGACGGCGGCGGAGTAGTACGCCGACACCAGGTAGGAGATGATCCCCTTCTCGCTGACGTCCATGAACCGCACGTTCAGGCCGGGCTCGTACTCGTCGGGAAGGCCGGTCTGCCGCAGCCCGATGACTCCTTCGTCGTCCTCGCCGGTCCGCATGGCCAGGACGAACGTGGTGCCGGACTCGCTGACGGGAATCGCGGCCGACGGGAGTACCGGCACGCCCCGCCAGGCGACCGCCGGCCTGCCGTCGACCTCGGTGGTGTCCGGGTAGACGCCGCGCCGGCTGCATTCGCGGCCGAACGCGGCGATCGCGCGCGGGTGGGCCAGGAAAAACCGTGTCTTCCTGCGGCGGCAGAGCAGTTCGTCCATGTCGTCCGGGGTGGGCGGCCCGGTCCTGGTGTTGATCCGCTGGGCCGGGTCGGCATTGGCCAGCAACCCGAAACCGGGATTGTTCACCAGCTCATGCTCCTGCCGCTCACGCAGCGCCTCGATCG
>WNGG01001832.1_pt1 | contig 56102 bp, 41 predicted proteins | sample 5400661 | NCBI WGS metagenome assembly WNGG01 (sample SAMN13153372, study PRJNA577476) | soil metagenome | isolation source: 100 cm soil or saprolite under Garry oak tree replicate 1 | place: USA:California | collected 2016-06-15 | reverse complement strand
GAGCCCGCGCTGCGCGGCTACCACCTGCTGCCCAGCGTGCGCGGGGACCTGCTGATGAAGCTGGGCCGCCCGGACGAGGCCAGCGCCGAGTTCGCCCGCGCTGCCGCGCTGACCCGCAACGAGCAGGAGCGGGGACTGTCCGCGGAGCGCGCCCGCGAGGCGGCGGCGCAGGCCGCGCTGGAGGCCGGGGCTGGTGCCGAGGGCTAGCCGTATCCCCGCGCCGCCCGGCGGAACGCGGCCATCGCGGCCGGGTTGTCCTCCAGCCGCCAGTCCTGGTGATGCAGCCCTTGATGCTGCGCCCGGTCGAACCAGACGAGGCCGAGCAGGTGACGCCGCCGGATCCCGGCGAACAGGCCGGTGATCCTGGCGGGCTGATGCCCCGTGGCCGGGCCGACCGCGGTCTCGGAGATCAGCACCGGCGCGCTGGTCAGCCGCCTGAGCACGGTGAGCGTGGTCCCGAAGACGTACCGGAAGGTGTCCGTGGGCAGGGCGAAGTAGCCGTCCAGGCCGACCCAGGTCACGTATTTCCTGCCGGGCCAGTAGGCGCGCATGGTGGAGAGGGTCGTGCCGATGGAGTGGATGCCCCACAGCCAGGTCACGTTGCGGGCGCCCTGCTGCCGGAAGATCGTGACCACGTGCCGCCAGGCCCGGACGAAATCGGCGGGGGTGGCAAGGCCCTGCCCCCACGGGTACCAGTTGCCGTTCATCTCATGGGCGAAGCTGATGATCACCGGGTAGCGGTAGTCACGGACCTCCCCGGCGTAGCGGCGCAGGAAGGCGTCATGCTTACCGTCAGCGATCTTCGACATGCGGGCGTTGAACGGCTCGAGCTGCACCAGCGGCACGGCGCCGTGCGCGCGCGCCGCCTCGGCGAACGCGGTGGCGAAGGGCTGATCCCAGCCGCTGAAGTAGAGCGCGATATCCGGGTGCCGCCCGGACGCCGCGGCGAATTTCGTCACGTCCTGGTAGGAGCCGGGCGCGCCGGCCTCGAAGATGCCGAGATAGCTAGCCGGCCGGGCCGGCAAGGCGGTGGCGGGCGCCGGCCCGGGCACCTGCGAGCTGTAGCCGTTGGCCAGCGCGATCGAGCCTGCCAGCGCGGCGATCGGCAGCAGCAGGGCAAGCGCGATGCCGCCGCGAAAACGAGCCGACCGGACCAGTCCCATCGCGGCGCTTACGGCCCCCGGAAATGCGTGGCGGTCACCTCGATGCCGGCGGTGCGCGTTACCCAGCCCTGCTTGAACCAGGTGACGATCCCGTACAGGCGGATCGGGCGCAGCACCACGGAAGTCCAGATGATCCCGGCCGGGTACATGAGCATGGCACCGAGGCGGAACAGGCGGCTCTCGCCCTCGCGCCGCACGCACAGCGTCCGCGGGCACACGGCGTAAGCCCAGCTGATCATCAGTATCCCGATGTACCCGACGACCCTGGCCGAGGCGGGCCAGGTGACGGCGTAGACCACCGGCACGATCGCGGAGATCGGGATGTAGTACAGGCCGAAGACGATCCACCACCAGCTCCACGACCGGGGCGACAGGTAGCGGATGCGCCAGTAGTTCCGCACCGAGCCGCCGCGCGCCCAGCGGAGCCACTGGCGGAAGTGGTGCGACAGGTTCTCCGGGTACATCGGCAGGCAGAACGCCGACACCTGCTGCACGGTCCGGCCGTGCGCCCGGGCGAACAGGGTGAGCGCCGAGTCGTCGCCGAGCCTCACCGGGCGGCCGAGGAACGTCTCGCCCAGGTAGGCGGGAATGATCTCCCTGATGATGTGCGCCCGGTAGAGCGCGAACGTTCCCCGGTTGATCAGCACGTCACCGAACACCGACTGCGTGCTCCAGGCGATCAGCTGGGACACGGTGTTCCGCACCGCGCAGGTCAGGGTCAGCCAGTTGACCTGCTTGTTGTAGACCTCCTCGATGCCGGCCACCGACGCGATCCGCGGGTTGGCGAACGGCTTGAGGCCTTCGGAGATGGCATGGCGCTCCAGCGTCGTGTCGCTGTCCACGGTGATGAAGATGTCCGCCCGCGGGCAGGACGAGAAGACGGCGGCCTGGGCATGCTTCTTCCCGTGGTTGGCCGGCAGCCGGGTCCAGCGCACGCCCGGCACCGAGAGCCAGTGCTCGCGCACCGCCGTGTAGTCACCCGACGGGCCGTCCTCGACGACATGGATCTCCTCGGGCGGCCTGCTCGAGTTGGCCAGCGACCACAGGCAGCGGTCGAGCAGCTCGGGGTCCTCGTTGTAGACCGGCACGGCGACCGCCACGTACAGCCGGTTCAGCTGCTGCTGCTGCCGGGGGGTCACCGCGTACGGCCGGTCCAGCCAGGACAGGAACAGCGTGAGGCTGGGGACGCCGAAGGTCAGCACCCAGATGGGCATCAGTGCCCAGTAGTCGCCGTGGGCCAGCACGTAGGTCAGGTGCCACCCGGTGCGGACGGCGACGAGCAGCAGCGACGAGGCGAGAATGAGCGGGACTGCACTGCGCCGGAAATGTACCTCGGGGACGTCGTAGCTGGGGTTCAGGGCTCCTGGAGTGCCTTGCTGCGGCGCCAGCGATACCGCAGCAGCAGGACCAGCGCCGTGGTGAGGGCCGCGGACCCGTAGCTGATCAGCATGAAGGTGCGGAAGAACATCATAGTGATCCCTTAGGTTCGGGGAACGGCGGAGTTGCGTGGCGGTGGCGTGCGCCCTGGCCTCGGGGTGCGGCGGCAGCGGGGCGAGCCGGCGCGGTGCCCGCTGCGGCCGCTCGGCGTAGCCGGGCATGGTATCGGCCGGGTGGTATGCGGCCCGCTGCGGGTAGCCGGGCACGGTCCCGGCCGGTTGGTGCGGCGCCCGGCCGGCGTGGCCGGGCATGGTGCCGACCGGCTGGTACGCCGGTGCCGGGTGGTACGCGGCCCGGGGCGGTGCCCGGTCGGCGTAGCCGGGCGTGATCTCGGCGGGATACTGCCGGGAGGCGTGCGCGTGCTGCGCACGCCGGTCGTCTAGGCCGGCTGGATCCAGCGTCCCATCAGCCATGCCGGGCCAGCACCCCCCTGAGATCTCGGCGGCCGGTCGAGCGCGGCCACCCCCCGCGGCCCGTGCCGTTGGCTAGGACATCGGGAAGGCGCCCGGGAGCAATAGGAGGTTATAGGCTTCGGAATCGCCTGATATGGCATACGGCAGTGATTCTTGGTAAAAGAATCGCCTAGAACAGCGGGCCGGCGAAATCCATCTGGCGGAGCGCGGCCTTGAGCACCTTGCCGTTCGGATTGCGCGGGAGCGGGTCGCTGCGGACCGCGATGAACTGCGGCACCTTGAAATCCGCGAGATGCTCTCGGGCGTAAGCGACGACGGCCTGCGGATCGACGGTCGATCCCGGCAGGCCGAGTCGAACGGGTTCGTGCCCCGCGGCGCCGGCCGGGGCACTGGTCAGTTCCCCGGCGCCGCGGCGCCCTGCTGGGCGAGGAAGTCGCGCGGGTTGCGCACCAGGACTTGCTCGATCTGCTCGTCGGGCACGCCGCGGTCCCGCAGGCCGGGCAGGACCCCGCTGTGGATGTAGGTGTACTGCCAGTCCGGCAGCACCGCGTCGAGTTCTGCGTTCGCGAACCAGTCCATGAACGAGGACTTGTCGTGCGACAGCATCAGCCGCCCGGCATGGCCCCGCTTGCAGAGCTCGCTGAGCGTGTCGAGCTGCACGTCGAGCGGCACGGTGACGGCCAGCCCGCACCGGTCCCAGCCGAGGTAGGAGCCGTTGTCTATCAGCTGCTCGAGGTAGCCGAGGTCGGTCGTCTCGTTGCAGTGGCCGATCATCACCCGGCCCAGGTCGACGCCCTGCTCGGCGAAGATCCGCTGCTGGTCAAGACCGCGCCTGGTCGGCGCGTGCGCGTGCGTGCAGATCACCGTGCCAGTGCGGGCGCTGACGTTCGCGACCGCGCGAGCCAGCCGTTCGACGTCCGGCGTGATGCCCTGCTCATCGGTCGCGACCTTGAGCACGGCGGCCCTGATGCCGGTGTCGCCGATCCCGGTGGTCACGTCGCGCTCGAACAGCGACTCCAGCACGTGGTCGTCGTTGTCGAGTATCTTGCCCGGGCCGCGGTAGTGGAACGGAAACGGGAGGTTGTCGTAGGTGTAGTAGCCCGTCGCGAACATCACCTTCAGCCCGGTGCCGTCCACGACACGGACGACAAGCGCCGGATCCCGCCCGAGCCCGGGGACGGTCATGTCGAGGATGGTGTCCACGCCTGCCTGCCTGAGCCGGGCAAGCCGCTCGCGCGCGGTCGCCACCTCCGCCTCCTCGTCCCAGCCGCCAAAGCCCGGCCAGCCCCACTGCAGCGGCTCGGTGCGGATGAAGACGTGCTCGTGCATGAGCACGACGCCCAGGTCCTCGACGTCGATGTCGCCGGCGCTGGTCGGGACGGTGGCCATGATCGGGTGACCTCCTGTGCGGGGGCGCTGCGTCATCCGGGAGGTCCGCGAGCGCCGGTCCTTGCACGGTCACTGCAGACAGACCCGATCGTCGCACACGCCCCTTTCGGCGGCAAGGCGGACTGACTCCCGTCCCGCGCCGGTGCTGACTCCCGTCCCGCGCCGGTGCTGACTCCCGTCCCGCGCCGGTGCCGAGCGCCCCGGCCGCCGGGTCCTAGCCGCTGAACAGGTCGAGGGCGTTGGTGCCGTCGTTGACGAACAGCAGCCCCTGGCCGTCCGGCGTGGGCACCAGCCCGAAGAGGTCACCCGCGCCGTGCGGCACCAGCGTCACGGTTGCCGCCTGGCGGCCGCTCGGCGTGATCTCGGTCGCGTTGCCGTCGTCGCCGTTGACGGCGATCAGGTCCCCGCCCGGGGCGAGCGCGAGCCCGAGCGGTCCGTTGAGGGAGCCGCCACTCGTCAGCACCCCGGCGCCCGGTTTCATCGGCGAGGTCCGCGTCACCGCATCCGGGATGGCCGAGATGCTGTTGCCGATCGTGGAGACGACGTAGAGAGTGCCGTGCTTGCCGAGGGCGAGGCCGGTCGGGCCCTGGATGAGCGCCGCCTTGTTCAGCCGCCACGGGAACCCGCCGCCGACCACGGTCACCCCGGTCATCTTCGGCGGCGCACCGGCCGCGAGCGACACGTCGAGCCTGGCTACGGTGCAGAGCCCGGACGGCGGAGGCGCCGACCGGCCGCTGCCCGACCGGCTGAGCACGTTCGACACGAACAGCGCGGCGTGCCCCGGGCTTGCCTGCATGGCCATGTCCCATGGCCCATTGATGTTCTTGTTGACCCAGGTCTCTACCGGCTTGCCATGGCTGTCGAGCACGATGATGCAGCCGGTGGGATTCTCCGGCGGCAGCGCGCCGCCCTTGATCGTGGGCAGGCTGCCGACGGCCACCCAGCCGCCCGGCAGCACTTCCAGGCCCGTGGTCAGGCCGATGCCGCCGGGGCATGGCTGGGACGGCGGCAGCGCGCCGAGCCGGGCGAACGGCCGCATCGCGCCGTCCGGGGAGATCTCGACGATGGTCGTGCCGGTGCCCTGCACGTTGGACTTGCCGTTGAAGTTGCTGACCAGGATGTCGCCGCGGACGAGCTTGCCCGAGGTCTGCGGCACCACGGCGACCCCGTAGGGGTTGACGTCCCCGTTCGCGGGCACGGTGCTGGAAATCTGGCTGACGTTGTGGAACCGCAGCAGGTACGGACGCTGGCCGGCCGCGCTGGCCGGAGGCGAGGAGCCGGCTGCGGCGGGATGGGCCGCGGTCGACGAGCAGGCTGCCCCGCCGAGGATGACTGCTGCCAGCCCGGCCAGGGCCCGGCAGCGCCGTCGGGTAATTACGAGCACGATGCCCCCCTCGTAGCGATGCTGGACACGATCAGTAATCAGATCGCTACGAGAAGTAACGCGCCGTGTGCCCCGCCGGTTCACCCGCCGCCACGAGCCGTACCTCCCGCCGCTCATGGGGTAGGGAGGCGAGCCCGCTCATGGGGTAGGGAGGCGACTCGGCGCTGCGGTGGTGACTGTGGGTCCGCCGCGCCGCCAGTCCGCGCCGTCAGTCCGCGGGAGGATGCAGGGTGAGGGCCATTGTGCCGGTGAAGATCTCCTCATTGATGATGTAGGCGAACCCGAGGACGAACGCCGCGGCCAGCGGCGAGGCGGCAAGCCACACCAGCCACTGCCGCCCGGCCGCCCGCTGCTCGGTGATCCAGTGTCTTACCGGCGGCAGCCGGAGGATGACCAGCGGAATGCTGATCGCGACGGCCTGGTAGAAGCGCTGGTGGAAGACGGGGTCACCATCACCATCCGAACCGCCGAAGGGCGTGAATCCGTCCAGCAGCAGCAGGTGCAGGACCATCATCCCCCAGATGACGTAGGTCATCCGCTGCAACCGCTTCCAGTACTTTCCGAGCATCCGCTGCGCCGGGGTGTTGGCCGTGGCCAGGAGCGGGAGGGCCAGCAGGATGACCAGGAACCCGGTCAGCAGGAAGCTATGCCCGGCGAGCCGGCCGAAGACGCCTCCGGCGAAGTCCGTCGTAATGGCCGCCGTCGTCGCGTCCGCGATGCCGATGACCGCGAACATGATGCCGTACCAGCGCCGCAGGGGAGCGATCCACCGCTGCCCGGTGAGGGTAATCAGCGGCGTGATCGACACGGCCGCGAAGAGGCAGATCTCGCCCCCGGTACCGAGCACGTCGGCTTCGGTATTGGTCAGGACGTCCCTGGCGTTCAGCGATACCCAGCCGCGAGAGATGAAGATCAGCGGGACGAACGCGGGAAGGCGCAGCAGGAATAGCGCAATCGACTTCTTCTTGATAGACCCGGCCGAGAATGCCAGATCCCCGGCCATCCAGGTGTCGACGTCAGTTCTGATGGCCATCTGAAGCTCTCTCCTTCGGCGACACTCAGCACTTCTCCCGGCGCGGGTAATTCATCTGCCAGCCAGCTCAATTTGCCCTGCCCGGCTTATTTCCCGGCTTGCCACCAGGCTTACCAGCGGGTTTATTTCCGGCCTTGTCGGCAGGTTTATTACCGGCCTTGCTCGCTGGCTTGCCGCCAGGCTTGCTGCCGGGCCCGCCGTCCGCCTTGCCGTCCGGCTTACCGCCCTTTCTATTTCCCGGCTTGCGGCCGGGCTTGGCGCCTTGCTTATTGCCCCGCTTGCTGCCTGGGTTGCTGTTTGGCCTGGTTGTGTGCGCCTGGTGATGCGCTCTCGGCGCGTTGGGCTGGCCCGGGCCCTGATCCTCGTCAAGATTGAGGGAGTTACCCGCTCCCGCCCCGGCGTTACGGAACACGAAGAATTTGACTCCGTGCAGCGCTATCTCTGCGGTCCCGGTTGCTGCGCCGACCAGGAAGAAGACCGCGAGCGCGGCCATCATCTTGCGCATCGCCTTAGCCTGCCTGCCGCTGGTCCCCGGCGCTGGCTTGGCGCCGGTCCGCGCGGGCCTGGGCCTGGCGTCGCGCCGTGCACCTGGCTCGGCGTCTGTCCGGGTCGCCGGCCGGGCCGGGTAAGCAGGCTCGTCCTGGGCGTCCGGCTGCTCGTCCTGAGCGTCCGGCTGAGGCTGCGCCGCGGGACTGGCGGCAGGCCGGGCCGCCAGTTTCGCTGCCGGTACTGCCGGGCTGGTCAGGCTTTCCGTGACGTACGCAGCCACCCGGCCAAGCTCGGCCGTCATGCTCATGGCGGTCGCCCGTATCTCGGCCGCCTCCTGCTCGGCTGTTGCGCGCGCGGCAGCGGCCTGCTGCCGCATGTCGGCGGCCTCCTGCGCCGCGGCCGCGCGCGCCGCGGCCGCCTGCTCCCGTATCTTCGCGGCTTCCCGCTCCGCGGTCTCGCGAACTGCCGCGGCGTGATCACGCGCCTCGTGCCGTATCTCGGCGGCCTGGTCCTCGGCACCGGAAAGGATTCGCTCGGCCAGCCAGAGAGAGTGTGCATTCCGGTAGTCCCCGGCCTCCCGCCGGATCGTGTCGGCTAGCCGGACGACCTCGGTGCCGGGGAGGTGGAGCATGTCTCGCGGGCGGGCGCCGAGGCCGGTACGCCCATCACAGCCACCGGCCGGGGTGCCGGTCAGCGCGACCTGGAGCCCGGCGTTCCCGAGCCCGGCATCCTGGTACGGCTGGCTCGCCGCGCCCGCCGTCCTGGCCACCTGCGCCGGCCATCGTTGTGCCCCGCCAGTACCAGGCGGCTTGCCCCCGCCGGGCGGCTCATCAGCGGCAGGCGGCCGGTCCGCGGGCCCCCAGATGCGGACCGGATTCGGCACCACCGTCGCGGTCGGCGGCGGCGCCCCCCGGCGCCGGTCGTCAGGCGGCCGGTCCGGCGCGTCCTGACGTGGTCCGCCGGGCTCGACAGTGCCCTGGTGATGCCCGCCGGGATAGCCCGGCGGGCCCGCTGCAGGCCAGCGCCGATCGCCGCCCGGGAAGCTGGGGTGCTCGGCCGCGCGCCAGTATGGGTCAGCTCCGGGGAAGCTCGGGTGATCCGCGCCTGGCCAGAGGGCACCGCTGCCGGGGAAGCTGGGGTGCTCGGCCGCGGGGCGGCGCGGGTCGGTCTCCGGCCGGCGCGGGTCGGTACCGGCCTGGCCCGGGTCCGAGCCGGGGTAAGCCGGGTGATCGGCCGCGTGGCCCGGATGGTCGGCCGCGTGGCCCGGATGGTCGGCCGCGTGGCCCGGATGGTCGGCCGCGTGGCCCGGATGGTCGGCCGCGTGGCCCGGATGGTCGGCCGTGGCCGGGCGCGGGCCGGCGGCGTGCACGCCGGCCGCTGTGGCCGCGGCACCGCGGCGCCGAGGCGCCGCGGCGTGCGAGGGCTTCCGCCTGGCATTCTTACCCGTCCGGCGCCTGAGGCCGATCACCAGGCAAGCGACAGCGAGGAGGATGGCTGCCCCGCCGAGCAGCATCGCGCTGACCGTTCTTGCCGGCCTGAGCGATGACCGCAGCGCGGCATCGCCCGGGGGCGGCCGGTGCCTCGTCGGCGGGCTTATCCTCGGCAGGCGGCCGAAGTGGACTCCCGGACCCGATGCGTCCGAAGGCAGCAGGAGAATCCAGCCCGGTTCGATCGTCCGCGGATCCTCAAGACGTCCGCCATTCGGCTGGAGCCTGCCCTTGTTCAGGTTGAAGATCTCTATGTACCGGTGGGTGTCGCCGAGGGTCCGCGCCGCGATCCCGTACAGGGCAACCGGAGGACTATTCCCTGGCTTCGGGACGATGTAGTACTTCACGCGTGCCGGTGACGGCCCCGCGGCGGCGTGCGCTTGCCCGCCGGAGCCGCTCGCGGCCGCGGCCGGGCCGGCCCATAGGGCAGCGAGCATCGGGGCGAGGACAAGAGCAGCCGTCGTCACCTGCGCAGCCGTCCGCAGAAACCCTCCTTTGCCGCCCCGGAAACCTCTGCTCTGGGTCATCGTCTCCGTCATCTCGCGCCGGGATACGGGCAGGAGCGGATCAAGGTAGATCCGCTCCCGGCGGCAGACTAGGCCACCAGCTCGCCATCGGACAGGGACGAATATCCCTAGGGGGACGGAAAACCCTTGGGGGGCGGCGATGCCATAGCCCCGGGGCAGCGGCCGAACCGGCCGCGCGGGCCGTGCTGGCCCAGCCATCCCAGCGCGGGCCGGCCGCCGCTGCTGGCCCGGCATCTATGCTGATCCACGGATGGGAGCCGCCGCTTGGGCGAGGGCCGTCGGCGGAGACGAACACGCGCTCGCGGCCGTCGCGCGCCCCGCGGCCATCCAGGCACTGCTGCACCCCGGCGAGATCGGTCAGCGCGCCCGGGTGGTCGTCCGCGGCCTGCGGGTCACGCAAATCTCGGCTCGAGGTGCGCGAGCTGCTCTAGTCGCCTAGAAGCCGATAGACGCCTCGCACTCTTCTACCGTCGTCCCCGTCGCTCGCGCCGCCAGGCGGTAGATGTCACCGGGCGGGAAGTCGGCAGCGGCGAACTCCCGGGCCACGTCGTCCCGTATTCCGACGTGGGCATCCGGTGTGGTCAAGATCGCCTCGCAGCTCGCGTGGTCAGCGTTGGGAGCTGCGAGCGCGGTAGAGCTGGCGAAGGTACACCCCACCAGGGTCATCAGCATCACGATCAACTTGCGCATGTTCCTTCCCCTTCCCCCTCAGGGCCAGGTCAGCCGACTAGCCATCGAGTGAACAGCAGACCTCTAGCCGACCTTCTCATTCAAGACCAGTCCTGCGAAAGAGCCAGCCACTGGAGACAGCCACGCCGGCCACCTATCACCGCAGCCACGGCATCCGCTACTTCCATGGCTGCTACTCCCTCGGCGATGACCAGCTGTGGGGTGTCACCCGCCGCCGCAAGGGCGGCGACCACACCCTGGCCGCGCTGAAGAGCATCCGGCGCCGCCGCCCGGATCGCCGCCCGGATCGCCGCCCACATGCAGCGAGCAGCTGATGCCCGGGAGCGCGGTTGAGAAGGCTGAGCCGGTAAGCCCGCCGGCTGGCTGTCACGGGCGCGGCTCGCTGCGCGGCGAGCTCGTGGTTTCGTGGTTGCCGTGGGCTGGGATTCCGGCGGGTGAACAAGGCCATTGCCGGTGACTTCGCCATGACGCCGTGAGCCTGCTGCCAGATACCCAATGTGGCACCGGGCTGGCTGGCTGACGATCCGTTACTCCCCGAAGAGATCAGGGCCAGGCCGGAGCACGAGCCAGATGCCTACATCAGCGCCGCTGCGCGGAAAGTGCCATAACAGTATTTTCCGCACTTTCGGGAATCCTGCCCACCGATACCTGGGCTACTTCGTTAGAACTAGTACCGATGGGATCGGCCATTAACTCCCCGAAACGTGCGGCAGTGTTGGTGAATTTCCTCCTAAAGCCGGCCCCTCAGCGTACGGTGGGTAACCTCATAGGCACCCAGGGGAGGGGCTGCCAGATGGCACATACTGGCATATCCGGCGCAGTCGTCAGTTTTCGGACACGGCTCGCCTGGTGGAGGAAAGGGCGGATCGCCGCCACCGGTGCAGCGGTAGTCGCCGCGTTAGCGGGCACGTCGGTGGCTGGCGTCCAGCCGGCTTCGGCGGGCGTGAGCGAGACGGTCATTGTCACCGCGACCGGGCTGTTAAGCCCGGCCGCGGCGGTGCTGGAGGTGGGCGGCACCATCTTGACGCAGTACCACATCATCAACGGGGTCGACGCCTCGATCCTCACCGCCGAGGAGCCGGTGCTCGCGGCGCTTCCTGGCATCACCGTGACTCATGACGTTTCGGTGAGCGTGCAGTCCGCGATGGATTCCACCGGGCCGCACGCGCCGTCGGATGCGTTTCTCCAGGAGACCGGGTCTGCGCGGTTGGCGTCAGCCGGCGACACCGGCCAGGGGGTGACCGTGGCCGTGCTGGACACGGGCATCGCCAAGCTGCCCGACTTTTCCGGGCGGCTGGTCGGCGGGGTGGACCTGACGAACGAGAACAACCCCTATCAGGACAGCTACGGGCATGGCACCTTCGTGGCCGGCCTGATCGCCGGCAACGGGGCCTCGTCAAGCGGGCAGTACCAGGGCGAAGCGCCCGGCGCCAAGCTGGTGTCGGTCAAGGTAGCGGGGGCGGACGGCGCGACCCACCTGGGGACCTTGATCTCCGGCCTGCAGTGGGCGGTCGATCACAAGGGCAGCTACGGCATCAAGGTCCTCAACATCTCCCTGGGATTCCAGCCCAGCCAGTCCACGGTCAACAACCCCTTGGACCAGGCGGCGGAGGCGGTGTGGAATTCGGGCATCGCGGTGGTGACATCGGCGGGCAACGCCGGGCCGTTCAACGGCACCGTCCTATCCCCCGGCGACGACCCGCTGGTGATCACCGCAGGCGCCCTGGACGATATGGCCACGCCGTCGGCCACTGACGATGAGATGAACGACTTCAGCAGCGCGGGGCCCACCTCGCCGGACGGCTGGGTCAAGCCCGACCTGGTCACCTCGGGCCGGTCTGTGGTGAGCCTGGCTGTAGCGGGCTCGACGATCTACAACAACCACCCGTCGGCCCGGGTCGGCGCGGCGAACTTCGTCGGCTCGGGTACCTCGTTCAGCGCGGCCATCACCAGCGGGGCGGCGGCGCTGGTCCTGGCCGGCAACCCGGGTCTGACCCCCAACCAGGTAAAGGCCCGCCTGCTTGCCCAGACGGACCCCGGCCCGGTTGGCAACCCCTTCGTCGACGGCCACGGGGCCCTCGACGCCTACGCCGCGGCCACCTCGGGCCCGGTGAGCTTCAGCCAGTCGGCCGCCAGCCTGACCCCGGTCTCGCGTGGCACCACGGTCTCGCTGTCGCCTACCCGGCCGGTCGACACCTGGAACACGAACCTGTGGTCGGGGACCTCCTGGAACCAGACGCCGTCCACCGGCTGGGCCTGGAACGGCTGGGCGTGGGAAGGCTCCGACTGGAACGGCTGGGCCTGGAACGACGGCGGGTGGAACGGCTGGGCCTGGAACGACGCGGCGTGGAACGGCTCCGACTGGACTGGCTGGGCCTGGAACGACGCGGCGTGGAACGGCTCTGCCTGGAGCGGTTCGGCCTGGAGCGGTTCGGCCTGGAACAGCTCGGCGTGGAACTGACGCATGGCTGACCCGGTGGTCAAGCCATGAAAGTGCCGCGTGCTACCTGGGCCGTCGTCGCGGCTTCGGTCGCGGGCGGTGTGCTTGCCTTATTCATCGCCGCATGGCGGCAATCCGCCCCCGGGCACGTTGACAAGGGCCAGTGGATCGTCGCAGCCGCGATGGGCGTCCTTGCGCTGGGAAGCTGGGTATGGCCGGTCGTGGTGTACCGGGGAGGCGAATCCGCCGCCTTCAATATGGACGAGGGCTTCTTCGTGATCCTCGCCCTCCTCGTGCCACCGCTTGTCACCTTGGGAACCCTTGCCCTGATGACCATCTTGGCGCAGGCCGCCCGACGGCGCCCTCTTGTCAAGTCGGCCTTCAACGCCGGGCAGGTTCTGATCGCGGCGGGTCTGGGGCTGGCTGCGAGCCGCGCTATCGCTGCCCCGTCGGATTCCCTCACCGCAGGCCAGATTGCAGCCATCATGCTCGGGGCGGGAGTGTACTTCGTCACCAATACGTTCCTGGTGGACAGCGTCATGATTTCGATGGGCGCGAGCTGGGGAGACTTCACCAAGGATCTTTCGGCCCAGGTGACGCACGCTAGCGCGGGAGCATTGGTCGGCGTGGTCCTGGCATTGGCGATACAGGCTCACCTGTGGGCCGTGGCGCTGGCCATCCCGGGACTTGTGGTGGAGCGGCAGCTCATCAGCGCCTGGTTCGCCGCGCTGTATGACCGCGCCCGGATGAAGGGGCTGTACGAGGTCACCCTGGAGGCAAACCGGGCGCTGCGGCAGCAGCCGGTACTCGAGACGATCCTGGAATCGGTGCGGCGGCTGCTCCGGAGCCCGGAGGCCACGCTGATATCTGACGATCCGGGCCCCGATCAGCTGGCGGCACCCATGATCGTTGCCAATCAGCAGCAGTGGCTGGTGGCGTCGGGCCGGCGACGGGATGAGCCCTTCGACGATGCCGACCGGGGCCTGCTGAAGGCACTGGCCGCCGTGGGCAGCGGGGCGCTCAGCAACGCCCAGCTGTACCAGCAGGTCCACGTCGAGCGCGAGAGGCTCTCCTCGATCACCCTCAACATCGGGGAGGGCGTCTGCGCCATAGCCGCAGACGGCAGGCTGACCTTCGTCAACCGGGCCGCAGCCGACGCGATCGAGCTGCCGTCGCTCAGCATCGCGGTCGACGACCCGGTGAGCGACGGTGCCCTCACGGCGCCCGACTTCCTGCTCGCACCGGCCGGCGAAGCCATGCGGACGGGCCGCACCATCCGGGAGGACGATGCCCGGTTCCGCGGCAAGAATGGCGGCACCATCCCGGTTGCCTATACGGCCTCGGCGGTCATGAGCGACGGCGCAGCGTCAGGCGCGATAATCGCTTTTCGCGACATCACCGAGCGCAAAGCCTTTGAAGACGAACTCCACCAGCACGCCTTCTACGACAGCCTGACCGGCCTGGCGAACCGCCGGCTGCTGGTGGAGCGCCTCGATCAGGCGCTGCGGCGGTCATCGCTCGACCGCAAGACCCACGCTCTGATCTTTATCGACGTGGACCGCTTCAAGAGCATTAACGACAGCCTCGGCCACGTGACCGGCGACGAGTTCCTGGTGGCGATCGGGATCCGGATGAAGGAGGTGGTCCGGAGTCACGACCTGCTCGCGCGGTTCGGCGGCGATGAGTTCGTGGTGCTGCTTGAGGACGTGGCCGCGGTGGACGTGGCGGTCGCCGCGGCGCGGCGCATCTGCGCCGCCGTCGAGCAGCCCATGGTGCTGCCCAACGGCTACGAGCTGGTTGCCAGCGTGTCGGTCGGCATCGCCCTGACAGAGCCGGGCAAGACAGCCGACGACGTGCTCCGCAACGCCGACGTGGCAATGTACGACGCCAAAGTCAAGGGCGGGGGCGGCATCTACAAGGTGTTCGACCCGGCCTCCATGGGAACCCGCTCCTCCGAGCGGCTCCAGATCGAGGCCGACCTGCGCAAGGGGCTCGAGCGGGATGAGCTCGAGGTGCATTACCAGCCGTTCTACTCCCTCGATGAGCAGCAAATCGTGGGCGCAGAGGCGCTGGTGCGGTGGCGGCACCCGACGAACGGCCTGATCAGCCCCATGCGGTTCATCCCGATGGCAGAGGAGACCGGGCTGATACTGCCGCTGGGCCGTTACGTTCTTGACAAGGCCTGTCAGCAGGTGTGCTCGATCCGGGACCGGCTGGACGTGGACCTGCCCATCAGCGTCAACCTCTCCCCCCGCCAGTTCCAGGAGAGCGGGCTCTTGTCGCAGGTGGCGTCGGTCCTCGATACAACCGGCCTGCCCTCGGAGCTGCTCATGTTCGAGATCACCGAAACCATGGTCATGGAGGATCTTTCCGGTGCACACGAGGTCATGAAGAAGCTCAACCGGCTGGGCGTGCGGCTGGCCATCGACGACTTCGGCACCGGCCACTCCTCGCTCGCGTATCTCAAGCAATTCCCGGTGCACGAAGTCAAGGTGGACCGCATCTTCGTACAGGGCGTCGCCGAGAGCCCGGTGGACTCGGCGATCGTCCGGGCCGTCATCGACCTGGCCGATGCCATGGGCATATCGGCGGTGGCCGAGGGCGTGGAGACCAAGGACCAGGTAGCCGGGCTCAAGATGCTCGGCTGCCAGGTGGCGCAGGGGTTCTACTTCTCGCAGCCGCTTCGCGCCGAGGAGTTCGACGAGCTGCTCACCCGCCATTTCGCCCGGACCGTGCGACCGGCCAGGCCGGTGCTGATCGACAAGGGCGCGAGCATGTCGAGCATTACCGCGGTCTCCCCGGTCCCGGCCTGCCCCACGCTGCGTGGGTGAACTGGGTGAGCAGGCTGCTGGTGAAGGGGACGCCCGCGATCGCGGTCAGGGCGCCGGCCCATCCTGCGATGAAGTAGTCCCGGCCATCGATCGCAGGAGCGCCGCGTGCGGCGGCCTGGTGCAGGAAGGTCAGGGTGCCGCGGTAGTTGAGGTCCCACGCCAGGGTGGCCGGGCTGAGTGGCGCCCGGCTGCTGATGGGGCTGCCTGGCATGTCCTTGCCCAGGCCGGTCGCGTTGATCACCAGTGCGGGGGTGGCGAGGTCAGCGATCAGCCTGTCGCAGTCGTCTGAGCTGCGGACGTGGGTGAACGAAAGGTGAGTGGGGCTGATATGTGCGCGGGTTGCGACTGACCGGAGGTCGTGCAGCGAGCGGGGGTTGGTGTCGGCGAAGGTGACACGGGCAGGCTGGTCGGGGCGGGGCGTGACAGCCGCCGAAGCGTCAGGGTCGGAGTCGATGTCCAGGTGAAGGGCGAGTAGCAGCGCGGTTGCGGCCCCGCCGGCTCCCAGGCACAACACCTGCAGGCCGCTCAGGGTGCGGCCGGTGCTGCCGGTGGCCAGGGCAGGGATGATGTGGGTCAGCGACAGGGCATCGCGGGCGTAACCGGCAAGCATGGTTCCGCTGGCTAGGGTGTTGATCTCGTGGGTTAGGGCGGTCAGCTCGTCTCGGCGGTCCAGGTCCGGCGCGCAGGCGCGGTACAAGCGGAGTTTATGGGCCGTGATGACCGCTCCATGAACTGCCGGGTTGTGGCGCATGGCCGTCACGAGCCGCTGGTACGTCTCGGGTTGAGTGCCGGGCGGAAGATCGATGCCGCGGAGCTGCCACCGCTGGCCGAGCAGGGCGGCCCATTGGCCGAAGACGGTGTGGACCAGGGAGCCGCCGGTGCTGATCCCGGCGAACAGGATCAGCGGTGGTCCATCCCAGGCCGCGACCTGCTCAACTGTAATGACCCGCCGGCCACCATCGCTGTCGCAGGATGGGCTACTGGCAGCAGCCGTCTGGGGCACTGGCATATAGCGGTTTCTGCCCGCACGAACCTGCCTACACTCTGGCCTTCGCGAGCCATCTTCGGCTGGCAGCTTGAGCCCTTCGGCGGCTCGAGCGACTATCTCGCCGACGGCGAGGCAGGACTGAGCCTGGACGGTGCCGTAGTCACGCCTTACGGCCGCCACCTCGTGGAACGCCAGACCAACCTGGGGAGGGTCTAGCGTGTCAGCCTGGCTGATGGCACGGTGAATGAAGTCACGCTGGCCGGCGGGCCCGGATCCGGTCGTCGCGCAGCAGAGGGAGGAAATGTCGTGACGGAGACCAGCCCTAGCCCGCCGGGCGCGAGCCCGTTCTCTCGTGCCTCGGATGGGGGCCGGGGGAGGCTGGCTGATGTGATGGCGACCCGTGGCGGCAGGGCGGCGCCGGAGGCGCCGTTTGTTATCGAGCACAGGGAAGCGCTGATCTACATGCTGTGCGAGGCTGCGGAGCTGGAGCACGGGATCATGTGCCAGTACTTGTTCGCGGCTTTCTCCCTCAAGCAGTCGGCGGATGAGGGCCTGAGCGACACGGAGGTCGCGGCGGTGCGGCGCTGGCGGGCCACGGTTTCGCAGGTGGCCACCCAGGAGATGCTGCATCTGGCCCTTGTGCACAACCTGCTGTCGGCGATTGGGGCGGCACCGCATCTGGCCCGGCCGAATTTGCCGGCGCCGGCCGGCCATTACCCGGCGGGCGTGCAACTGGCCTTGCTGCCGTTCGGCGAGCAGGCACTGCGCCATTTCATGTTCCTGGAACGCCCGGAAGGGATGGACCTGGAGGACGCCGACGGCCTGGCGGCGATGGGCCAGGCGGTGCCGGTGATGAGCGAGCGTGACATTGTTCCCCGCGGCCAGGACTTCGCCACGGTCGGGCACCTGTACCGGTCCATTGAGGCGGGCATCACCCGCCTGGCCGCCAAGCATGGCGAGAACTGGCTGTTCGTGGGCCCGCGCCGGGCCCAGGCAACGCAGGCGCACTTCGGGTGGCCGGAACTGGTCGCGGTCACTGATCTGGCGAGCGCGCAGCGGGCGATTGACACGATCCTGGAACAGGGTGAGGGTCCGCGGGGACACTGGCGGAACGCTCATTTCGGGAAGTTCGTGGCCGTCCTCGATGAGTACCAGCAGCTGCGGGCGGCGAACCCGGCGTTCGACCCGGTGCGCCCGGTGATGGCGGCCAACGTGCGCCCACCTGAACGTGACGCCGGAGTGCCGCTGATCACCGATCCGCTGACAGCCCGGGTGACGGACCTGTTCAACGTCGGCTACGAAGTGCTGCTGCAGATCTTCGAGCGTTTCTTCGCTCACACCGAGGAGACCGACACCCAGCTCAAAACGCTCGCCGACGCGACGATCGGGCTCATGTTGCGGGTGATCAAGCCGCTCGGGGACCTGATCACCACGTTGCCGGTGGGTGCCGGCTATGCGGGCGCGACGGCGGGCCCGAGCTTCGAGCTGTTCTATGAAACCGACTACCTGATGCCGCACCGGGAGGCAGCGTGGGCGCTGCTGACGGAGCGCCTGGCAGAAGCGGCATGGCTGTGCAGCGAGATCCGCACCGGCCGGGGAAGCGGGCTGGCCGGCCAGCTGGCGCCAGTCGTCACGGCTATCAGGGAAATCACGGCGATGCTGGCCGCTCACCTGCCCGCTGAAAGCCCACACGCCGCGCTTGCAACCGGGCCGGCCCCGCTGGAATCTGCCACCCTCGCGGAGATGCTCGCCACAGAAAATGGGCTTCTTAACGCCGCTGCCGTGCCCGCCGCCGGCACCGAAGCCACGCACCAGCTGGCCGGGCTGCTGCGCCGGGTTCACGCCGTCGTGCTGGCAGCCTGCCAGCCAGGTTATGACCCCGGCAGGCAGGCGGTGCTGCTCCCGCGCCTGATCAACAGCGCGATCCGGCCACTGGCGAACGCCGTGGCCGGGCCTGCGCCAAACGGAGAAGACCCGGCACCGGATGCCGATTCTGGGCCACCGCTACCCGCAACGGCCGGAGCGGGGGCACCTGTCGAGGCCCCGGGAGCAGGGAGCGAGGCGGCTGAGGTGCTGCTGTGGGAGCTGACGAAGGCTGCGGCCCAGTTGCGGGTGCGGCTTGCCAGGGACACTGGCGGGGCGCCGCCGGAACTGGCCGAAGCCTGCGCCGCATTGCAGGATCTGACCCTGCACCTGGCCTCACCGGCTGAGCGGGAGGAGCGGCTCGCCCAGCTGTGGGATCTGGAGGCTGGGCTTCCCACGGCGATCCAGACAGCGGATAATGGACCGTACCTGGTGACCAACCTGCCGCAGCTGATCTCGCACCTGGGACTGGAAAGCCGGCCCGCGCCGGAGCTGGCGCTGTGCCGCTGCGGCCAGTCGGCGATCAAACCGCTGTGCGACGGGAGCCATGCCAGCAGCGGCTTCACCGGGGCCAAGGATCCGAAACGGGTTCCCGACCGGCGCGATACCTATCCCGGTCAGCAACTGACGGTGCTCGACAACCGGGGCATCTGCCAGCACGCTGGCTTCTGCACGGACCGGCTCGCTACGGTGTTCCGCGCTGGGCAAGAGCCATTCGTCGCGCCGAGCGGCGGCCGGATGGATGAAATTATCCGCGCCGTCCGGGATTGCCCGTCCGGGGCGCTGAGCTACGCGTTCGGCGGGACCGAAGCACGCGAGCATGTGGACTGGGACAACTCCCGCGGCCCGGCGGTGGCGGTGACCAAGGACGGGCCGTACCGGATCATTGGCCGGATTCCGCTCACCGGCCCCGGTGGCAGCCCGGTGGCGCGCAGCGAGGGTTCGTCGGCCGAACATTATGCGCTGTGCCGCTGCGGGCACTCCCAGAACAAGCCGTTCTGCAGCGGCATGCACTGGTACGTGGAGTTCCGTGACCCGGTGCCGGCGGCTGGCCGGGAGCCAACCCTGTTCGAGTGGGCGGGCGGCCTGGGCGCGCTGACCCGCATGACCCGGTTGTTCTACGAAAGGCACGTTCCTGCCGATCCGCTGCTCGCCCCGCTATTCGCGAATATCCCCGCCGACCAGTCCCGGCGGCTGGCACTGTGGTTCGCCGAAGCTCTTGGTGGCCCCGCCCTCTACAGTCAGGACGAAGGCGGGTACCGGCAGATGGCGGCCGCTCATGCCGGGGTATCCATCGGGGAGCCGCAGCGCGCGCGGTGGGTAAGCCTGCTGACTCAGGCAGCCCAGGAAGCTGGCCTGCCTGGCGACCCTGAATTTCGTTCTGCCTTCCAGTCCTGTATCGAATGGGGTTCCCGCGCTGCCCTCGCACAGTCGCTGACCCACACCGCCGCGCCACCTGATTCGGTGATACCTCGCTGGGACTGGGGCCCTGCCGGGCGGCCGCCGGCAGCCACGCCGGGCGCCAGGCAGGAGACCCAGCAGGATGCCGGGGCGGCGGCACTGCCCGGGCCGGGCGAAACGGTCAGCTTCGCGGCTCACATCCGGCCGCTGTTCCGGGCGCGTGACCGGCAGTCGATGAGCTTCGCGTTCGACCTGTGGTCCGGCAGCGACGTGGCAGCCCGCGCCGCCGACATTCTGCGGCGCCTCCAGGACGGCTCCATGCCCTGCGACGGTGCCTGGCCGACGGAGAAGATCGAGGTGTTCAAGCGCTGGGCCGAAACCGGAACCCAGCCGTGACCAGCCGGAGGCGGTACGGCGCTGGGCCCGGTCACGGTGCCTGCCCGTATGCCGGGCGCAGCGCTACCGCGTTGCCGGTCGCGGCCAGCACAGTCTCGGCGACGGTGTGGTCCTGTCTCGCGGGCGGCGAGGTCAGCCGGGCCGGGGAGGTAGCGGGCGCCTGCTGGCTGGCGCAGTTGGGGCAGGTGCCGAATATCTCGACGGTGTGGGTAACGTCCACGAAGCCGTGCTCGCCGCCGATGGCCTCGGTCCAGCGTTCGACCGCGGGCCCGGACACCTCGACGGTTTTGCCGCAGGAGCGGCAGACGAGATGGTGGTGGTGCTCGCCGCTGCCGCAGGCGCGGTAGACCTGCTGGCCATCGGCGGTGAGCACGTCCGCCTCGCCGCCGCCGGCCATGGCCGCCAGCGCCCGGTACACGGTGGTCAGCCCGATGCGGTGCCCAGCGGCACGGAGCTGGGCGTGCAGGTCCTGGGCGCTGACGAACGTGCCCGCGGCGGCCAGCGCCCGGCGGACCGTGTCGTGGCGGGCGGTCACCGGTGCTCAGCGCCCCGCCGTGTGGGAGGTCATTGTCCCATTGTGCCTGCGGAAGGCTGCTCCGGCCGGTAGGCCAGCCGCCTGGTAGGCAGCGACCATCTCGGCCTTGCGGCCGTTTGTGCCGGTGATCACGGCGCGGTGGTCGCGGCCCGCCGTAGTGGCACCGGGCGTGTGCGGCGGAGTCGGGAACCGGTGAAGACGGCCAGGTACAGGGCGGCGGCGACCGCGATGATGGCGAAACTCGGCGGCATGGCCGGAGCGACGTAGGCCACCGCGAGCCCGGCCCACATCTCGGCCACAGCCAGCCCGGCCGAGATAGCCAGGCCCCGGTAGGGTCGGCCGGTGACCAGCTGTGCGGTGGCGGCCGGCGCGGTGAGCAGGCCGAGCAGCAGCAGCGCCCCGACCGCCTGGGTGGCCTCGGCGGCGGTCGCGCCGATGACGGCGAGGAACCCGATGCCAAGTGCACGGACCGGGACGCCGCGGGCGGCGGCGACCGCTTCGTCGATGCTGGCGAACAACAGCGGCCGGGCGATCGCCACCACCGCGGCGATGATCCCGGCCCCGATGGCCGCGGCGGTGATGGCCTGCCCGGCCGACAGGCCGAAGATCGATCCGAACAGGACGCTGATTCCCGCGGTGCCGTTGCCGCTGCTGCGGGAAGTCGTGAACAGGGTCAGGAAGAAGACACCGAGGCCGAGGATCCAGGCGAACACGCTGCCGATGACCACATCATCGGCCCGGCCCCGGTAGCCGAGCAGCCCGATGCCGACCGCGACGGCGATGGTGGCGGCGAACAGCCCCAGCCGCAGATCGACTCCTGCGGCCAGCGCCGCCAGCGCTCCGGTGAACGCGACATGGCTGAGCGCGTCGCCGGTAAACACCTGGGCGCGCAGCACCAGGAAGAACCCGGCCAGCCCGCACGCCGCCGCGATCGCCGTCCCGGCCATAATCGCGTGCTGCATGAACGGGTGCGCGAACATGCTCATGCCGCCTCGATGCCGGCCAGAGCGGCGCGGTGCCGTGGCCGCTGCCGGGCGGCCACGCCGATGTGGGCGGCCAGGTAGGCGGCGAACGCGAAGCTGGTGACATAGAACCCGATCGGATACGGCGAGTAGTAGGCAGCGATCAGCCCCGCCCAGGTCACCGCCCAGCCGATCACCACCGTGAGGACCAGGCCGGCCAGCGGGCGCGGGGTGAGCCGCTGCGCGGTCGCTGCGGGCATCACCAGCAGCGCGAACACCAGAAGCGCGCCGGTGATCTGCGCCGTTTCGGCCACCGCCGCGCCGAGCAGAACCAGGAAGGCGACCGAGAGCGCGCGGACCGGGACGCCGCGGGCGGCGGCGACGTCGGGGTCCACCGAGGCGAATAGCAGCGGCCGGCCGATCACCGCCAGAACCCCGAGCACGCCGAGCCCGACGGCGGCGAGCAGCACCACCTGCCCGGCGGTGATGCCAAGGAAACTACCAAACAGCAGCGCCGTCGTGCCGTTAAGGAAGCCCTTGTACAGCGCGACGAACAGCAGCCCGCAGGCCAGTGCGAACGCCTGCACGATGCCGATCAGCGCCGACTCGCTGGCACGGCTGCCCGCCGGGCTGCGGTTACGGGTCGCCAGCGCGATGACCACTGCCGTGCCGCCACACAAGGCGAAGTATCCGTAGGTGGCGCTGATCCCGATCAGCGTGGCCCCGGCCGCCCCTGGGAAGGCCGCCACGGCCAGGGTGTGCCCGGCGAACGACTGGCGCCGCAACACCATGAACCAGCCCATCGCCCCGGCGATGACCGCCACGATCGTTCCGGCGCGGAACGCGTCGACCATGAACGGGTAGGCCCACAGGTTGCGGATGTCGGCCAGCAGATTCCAGGAAAATCCGGTGCCGGTCACGGCGTGCCACCGCTCGCGTGGCGGTCGGTGTGCAGTGCCGGCGGCTCTGGCTGGCCCACCACGACCAGCCGACCGTCGGAGCTGGTCAGCACCTCGACCGGCGTCTGGTACAGCCGCGTCAGCGTCTCGCTGTTGATGACCTCGGCCGGGGTTCCAGCTGCCGCGCCGCCCGCGGCCATGTAAACCACCCGGTCCAGGTGGGAAATGATTGGGTTCACGTCGTGGGCCACCATCACCACGGTGACCCCCTGGTCGCGGCAGATGCGGCCGATCAGCGCGGCGGCCGCCGCCTGGCTGGGCAGGTCCAGGCTGTCGAGGGGCTCGTCGAGCAGCAGCAGCCCTGGTTGGCGGATCAGCGCCTGCGCCAGCAGCAGGCGCTGCTGCTCGCCGCCGGAACATTCACCGATCGGCCGGTTCGCGTAACCAGTGGCGCCGGCCAGGTCGATCACCTCACGCACCCGGCGGGCGGTGGCCCGGCCGCGCCGGCCGAAGGGCGGCGGGATGCCCCAGCGATCGCCGTCCAAGCCGAGGCGGACGACGTCGGTGCCGCGGATCTGGACGGAAGGGTCGAAGCTGCGCCGCTGCGGCAGGTAGCCGATCCGGTGATTGGCCCGCCCGGGCGGCTGGCCCAGCACCCGGACCTGCCCGGCCGCGGCCGGGAGCAAGCCGAGCAGCACCTTGAGCAGGGTGGACTTGCCCACGCCGTTCGGGCCTAGCACGGCCACGAACTCACCCGCCCCCACCTCGAGGTCAACCCCGCTCCACAAGATCACGCCGCCGACGCGGACCGCCGCGCCGCGCAGTTCTAGGACCGCGCCAGGGTCGGCGGGCACGGCGTCGCCGGGCGCGGGTGGCGCGCCGGTGGCCGGCCGGGTGCTGGCAATGGGATTCATGCCGTTCGCCTTCTTACTTGCCGGTCGCCTGGTGCAGCGCGCTTGCAAGCCGCTGCAGCTGGGTGACCTGCCATTGCTGGAAGGTGGTGCCCGCCGGGGCCAGGGTCTCTGTCACCGTCGTCACCGGGATGTGCGCGGCCTCGGCCTCTTTGACCTGGGCGGCCACATCGGGCGTGGCGTTCTGGCTGTTGTAGATGTAGATCTTGATCTTCCGGTTCTTGAGCTGCGCATCGACGGTGGCCTTGTCCTGGGCGGTCGGTTCGCTGCCCTCGCTGATTGACCGCAGGAACGAGTATGGGGTCAGCATCTTCAGCCCGAGGGTGTCCGCCAGCGGGGAGACGATGGACTCCGACGCGCCAACCGGGGTACCCGCGTATTTGGCCCTGATATGGGCGATGAGCCGGTTGTATCTGGCCAGCGCCGTGGTCGCGAACCAGTTCTGCCGGCGGGTGAAGTAGCCGGCGTCCGCCGGGTCGAGCTGCCGGTAATCCGCCGTGATCGCCGCGATCACCTGGCGGACGTGGGCGGCCGAATACCACTGATGGGGGTTGTCGCCATCCTTGAGCCCGAGCAGCGTCCCGACAGTCAGCGTCTCGCGGCCCGCCACGGGGTTAGCGGCGATCAGCTTCGGCGCCCACGGGTCATACCCGATGCCGTTGACGATCACCAGCTGCGCCGACGCGATGGTCCGCGCGTCGCCGGCGGTCGGCTCGTAGGAGCCGTCGCTAGCCGACGGCGTGCCAGACGCCGCCGTCGAGCACTCGGCCGCCAGCGCCACCGCTGCCACCGCTGCCACCGCAACCGCTGCAGAGGCCGGGCGGCGCACCTTCGGTACGGCTCTCATCAGGGCCTTTCCCGGACGGTACCGCTGCGCAGCCGTTCCGCTCGCTGTGCTGGCACCGTCCCGCCGTGGAAATGAAACCGATCACCGTTTCCGGGGACTCTTGACCAGGATCATAATGAAAACCGTTTCCGTTGTCACACTCGATCTGGCGAGGGGACGTCGGCTATCTGCGCGAGATGCCCGCGCGCAGCACCCGCGCCACGGCGTCGGTGGGCTCGGCCACCCTCGGGTCGGGCACGTCCTCCGCGCCCGGACTCGACGCGTCGCGGGTAGCGGGATGACCCTGGCCTTATGGCTGGAAAGTCACTCCTTCCCGGCTCCGGGGATCCCCCGGCCGCTGGGAGGGGTGGCGGGCGGTGTATCTGGGATGCCGCCGGGCACTCTCCTTATCAGATGTCCGGGCCTCGATCCGGTCGTCAGATTGCCTCCTGCGACGAGGGATATGCCCATGCCTTTGACGTCCTACGGCGTGCTCGCGGCCAGCGTTGTGGACACGCGGCGCGAGGGAGCGACCGACAGCCCGCACTACCAGATCCACGCCGCCGACAACGCGGGGACGTCGTACCGCATCGCGGTGAACGTCTTGTCGAGCGAGCCGCCGTCCGAGCTGCTGTATCTCGTCGTCGACGACTTCCGCCATCCCCTCACCGCGGCACTGCCGCCTGCCAGATCGGGGTGGACGGCCCTGCCGCTCGGCCCAGGCGGCGCGAATCTCGACTTCATCAGGGCGAACCTCTTCGACCCGGCCGCCATGCGGCCGCTGCCGCCCGACGCCCAGGGCCCCGACAACGATCTCGCCGACGTGCTCGACCACTACGTCGAACGTGCCCGCGGCGACGCCACGATTACCCTGTACGCGTTCGGCGCGCCGTGGGGTCCCGACGACATAGAGCCCGATAAGGTCTTCGGCTTCCTGCCCGGGCGCGGCGTCCACGAGATCCACATGAACCAGGGGAACGTCGGCAGCTTCGTCCGCGACGACGGCGTGTGGCAGGACGGCGGCCTCCTGCTGCACCTGGCAGCCGAGGACCGATGGGTCGCTATCTTCCTGGCCTTCCAGAGCCAGTCCTGGCATACCGACGACACGACAGGCCACACCATCCCCGGCACCGGGCCCCGGGCCGACGTCCCGGGGACCGAACCCGTCCGCGTCATCGCGGCCCTGGTAAACCCGTCCGGCCCCGCTCCCGAGGCCGAGACCGTCACGCTCATCAACGCGTCACCCGCGCCCGTCGACGTCACCGGCTGGAGGATCGCCGACCGGTCGAAGCGCACGTGCAGCGCCCCCGCCCAGGTGCTCGACGCCGGCGCCGTCGTCGTCGCACCTCTTACCGACGGCGTGGCGCTGGGCAACAGCGGCGGCGCGATCACGCTACTGGACCCCCAAGGCCTCAAGGTGCACGGCGTGGCCTACACCCGCGACCAGGCCCAGCGCGAAGGTTGGACCGTCACGTTCTGACCCGAACACTCATCCCGACTGACCCACGGAGGCGATCAATGCGTGTCCAGCGAGCCCTGAGGATTCACGCCGCCGCGTGCGCCGACCGGTGCGGCAACCATAAGAAGTGCTCCTGACCTGGGACGATAAGGGTGTCGAAGTCCTTATGTGAACCTGGATCGAGGAGCACTTACGCAGTGAACACTACCTCCGGCGTCTTGCGTTCGCCGAACCCGTAGACGATCAGGCCGGACTCGCGGATGCGCTGGGCCAGGCGGGTGAGGTCACTGTCGCCCCGGCTCCGCTACTTGAGCGGCGCTCCAGCCAGGTCCGCATCGGCTGGTCCCGCCGACCAGGTGAGCGCGGGTTCCCCCCGGGTGCCGGTCAGCCGGATCCGGGCGACGAGCCGGTGCCCGGGGCGCATGGCTTCCTCGACGAGGCGGGGATCGACCCCGGCGAGCCGGAGCTTGCTGCCGCGGAACAGCCGCAGCGTGCCGTCGCTGTGAACGTCGCCCCAGGCGAGACCGAGGTGGCGGTCGGCGCGGTCGCCGCGCACATACCGCAGCCAGCCGAGGACTTCGGCGTCGACATCCTCGGGCCGGGTCAGGGGGATCCGCACAGTGGCGGCGCCGATGTCCCTCGCGGCGAGCAGGCGGCCGCCGGGGCGCTCGTGCTCCAGCCGCAGGCCGAGGTCCACGCGGCTCTTGGTCGTCGCCTGGACCACGGCGAAGGTACAGCGGGGCGTGACCAGGCTGACGCATGTCTTGCGGGCCTGCACCGTCACCGGGCCGAGCGCGGGCAGCGCCGCCAGCACCGCGTCGAGCACGGGCCGAAGCTGCGGGCGGTCGGAGTACTGGCCGGCGATCAACTCGTCCGCCTCGGCGGTGCGGAAGTCCGGGTAGCCGAACCGTTCCCAGACCAGCAGCGCCTGGGCATAGCCCGTCACACCCTGGCCGTCCAGCCACGCCCGGAGCGCCTGCTCGTCGGGCAGGCCGGCCTCGGCGGAGCGGCGGTTCCAGGTGGCGACGCCCTGGCCGGTGCGGGAGCGCAACAGGTGCTCCGCCCAGTCCCGCATCTCCTCCCAGGACTTCAGCGGCGGGGCAGCGGCCGGCTCGGGGCCGGCCTGTCCTCCCCCCGCCCCGGCGGCCTCGGTGGCGGCGCGATCCTCGCCGGTGTGGTCCTCGCCGGTAGGGGTGCTGCCTGTGCGCGGCGGCGTTCCACCTGTCCAACCTACCGCACCAGAAGGGCCTGAGCTGGGCGTGCGGCATCCATAGAAAGTGCTCCTGGCCTGGGACGATAGGGGTGTCGAAGGCCTTATCTGGCCCAGGGCGAGGAGCACTTGCAAGGTGACGGCTACCGGCTGGCTGAGAGGGCCGCGTGTGCGGCGCTGACGCCGGCGCAGTCGGCGGGCGTGGCGCCGAGAGCACCGATGGCATCTTCGAGGAGATGCGGCATGGCCTGGAGGTGACCCGGCGGGAAGGCTGGGGCTGCTAGCGGGCATGTCCGGCGGACTGGCCGGACCTGGCCGTGTAACCGCCGCTCACGATGAGTTCTGCGGTCGCCGCATACCCAGCCGGGTCTTCCGGCAGGGTTGTCGCGAGCCCGTCGACGTAGCGGTTGAACATGCAGAACGCCGCGGCGATAAGGACCGTGTCGTGGATCTCCAGGTCGGTCGCGCCGGCCTCACGGGCGGCCGCGACGTGCTGCGCCCGCACGTCCTTCCCGCCCCGATGCACGGCAGCCGCGATCCGCAGCAGGGCACCGAGCTTCGCCGAGACCGGCGCGCTCTCCGGATCAGCTCGGACCTGATCGACCAGCGTCATCCCGCCGGGCAACTGAGCGGCTGCGAACGCCGCGTGTGACGCGGTACAGAAATCGCAGTCGTTGAGCGCGGACACATAGGAGGCGATCAGCTCCCGCTCCCCTCGGGTCAGCATGCTGGGACCCCGCAGTAGTACCTCGGCAAGCTCGCACAATGGCCCGGCCGTTTCTGGCCGGTACTCGAACAACGACTGGATGCCGGGCGCGTCGTTACCCAGGCTGATGTGCGGCATGAGTTAGCTCCTTAGCTCTTAGCTCCGGATTACGGGCATACACAGGAAGGTCGCTCGGCATGGCCCACGCGGCGCGCTCGTCACGTCTGCCGCCGAGCGCGAGGCCGGGGGTGGACAGGCTGACCGCGCTTAGCCGACCGTGGCCGCCGCGCCGCCTATGGCGGCCAGCGTTTCTGGCGATAGGCCAGTGCGGTTACGTCCCAGCCATCGGGCGCCTTTCATGTTGACGCGCCCAGAAGAACCATATTTGCCCGGCGAATCGAGGCATAGCTCACCAGGTCACCGGCATCTCGCGGAGGCCGTAGAAATTGCTGTGCAGCTTGAACCGCAAGTGCATGAAATCAACGGCCAGCCGCAGCCCGGGAATCCGGCGGAACAATGTGTCGTAGGTTATCTGGAGTTCCGCCCTCGCCAGATTCTGCCCGATGCACTGATGCGGCCCGTAACCGAACGTCAGGTGGTTACGCGCACCTCGGTCAATCTCCAGCCGGTCGGGCTCCGCGAACACCAAGCCGTCACGGTTGGCCGCCGGGCCGCAAATGATCACACCGTCGCCGGAACGGATCAGCACTCCGCGGACGCGGACATTCTCCGTTGCCACCCGGCAGGTGATGTGCTCGACGGGGGTGAAATAGCGCAGCAGTTCATCAACCGCGCGCGGCGTCTTGGCCGGATCGGACCGGATCGCCGCCAGCTGCCCGGGATTTCTCAGCAGCGCCAGCACGCCGAGCGGGATCATGCTGGCGGTTGTCTCATATCCGGAAACCAGCAGCAGAAAGGCCTGGCTCACCAGCCCCCGCCGGTCCACCGGGCCCAAGCCGCGCTGCCGGAGGATCTGCCGGCTGACCAGATCGTTAGCGGGAGCCTGCTCCTTCGCGGCCACTAGGTCGCTCAGATAGGACAACAGCTCGCGAGTGACGGCTCCGCGTTCCCCTTCCGTCATCTGCGGGCTGGTCAGCCGCACCGTGCGGCCCTGGAAAAAAGCGCGGTCGGCGAAAGGGACCCCGAGCTGCTCGCAGTTGACCAGCGCTGATATGGGCTCGGCCAGCGCCGTGACGAGGTCCGCCGGGCGATCGCCGGCCAGCATCTCGCCGGTGAACCTGTCCGCGATTTCCTGGATGCGTGGCCGCAGCGCGGTTATCCGCTTGTTGGTGAACTCGCTCATCAGGGCCCGGCGAGTTTCGGCGTGTTCCGCGCCGTCCATGCCGACCAGCAGCGGAGGATTGTCGTTGTATGTTGCCTGGGCTGAAAGCCGTATCGGGAATCCTGGATGGCGGCGATCAGAGCTGAACCTGGCGTCGGCATATACCATGCGAGCGTCGTCATACCGGGTAATGAGCCACGCCTCACGGCCATCGGCCAGCCGCACCCTGGCGACCGGTTCGTGCTCCCTCAGCCATCCGTATTCGGACGGCGGGTGAAACGGATGACTACGCGATGCCGGATAGCTCAGCACACCGGCCTTAGGCTCCTGTTGCACGGTCAGCCTTCGTATCCGCGGGCGTGTAATGGAGTGCCAGGTTCATTTCTCCCATGATGCCGATCGGCCGCCAGGCGCGCCTCTTCCTGGTTGCTGGCCTGCCCGCACGCGCTCACCAGCCGCGCTGCGCACGAAGCGTGCGCACGATAATCACCGCACTCCCGGATAAGCGCGGCCGCCGGCGGCCTGGTTCGATGGGGAGAGGTTCTCGCAGAAACCAACTTACGGCAGGTGGAGCAAATGTCGAATAGCAGCACGCGTGCCATGGCGACCGACGAGATTGTTCTTCGCCAGGTCCCGGAACGGACGACCGAAGCGTGGGCCAGCAATGACGCGGACGCCTTCGCGGAAGTCTTCACGGAGGACACGGAAGTAGTCATCGCCGGAACCTACCTGCGGGGGCGCGATGAAGTCCGATCATACATATCGGCAGCTTTCTCCGGCCCGATCAGGGGCACCCGGGTAATCAGCGATCCGGTTTCCGTCGAGTATATCTGCGCCGAGACCGGGCTAGTGATCACCGAGGGCGGCATCCTGCTGCCGGGAGAAACAAACTACTCAGCCGCGCGCGCCGTCCGGGGAACGTGGGTGCTCGCCCCTGAGGACGGCGAGTGGCGGATCCGCGCTTACCACAGCAGTCCCATCCCGGAAAGCTGAACCAGGAAGAATCGGCAATAGCCATGACAGTTCAGTCGAAGGCTCCAGTATCGAATCTTATCCCCATCCACGAAATAGCCTGGCAGGATGCCGGGCCGGGCTTGAAGGCCAAGCCGCTGTGGGCGGATCCGCGGACGCAGCGGCGAGCCTATATGGGACGCATCGAGGCGGGCACGAGACTTCCGCCGCACCGCCACCTGGGGGACGAGCTCGTTTACGTCATCGAAGGCGAGGTCGCCGATGAGAGCGGTACGCTGACGGCCGGCCAGGCCAGCTACCGTCCGGAAGGCTGCGTGCACAGCTTGTTCGTTGAGCGCGGCGCCATAGTCCTGAACGTCGTCACCGGCAGCACCGAGCCAGCCGGGAGCATGGATGGCGGGCCACGCTCCCTGCCCATCAACGTGGGCCAGATCGAATGGGCTGATTCTGGCGGGGGAGTGCGCCGCAAGCTGATATGGGAAGACCTCGCCGCCCAGCGATCGATGCGGCTGGTCCGCTTCGAGCCGGGCGTGGTCCTGCCCATGCACCGGCACCACGGTGACTCGCTGGTCTTCGGCATCGAGGGAGAGATCACCGATCAGGAGGGCGCGACGCTCCCCGGCTACATCAGCTGCCAGCCGGACGGCTATGTCCACTCTGTGCAGGCCAGGAATGGTGCGACGATGCTGTACTACACCTGGGGCGCGACGGAGACGGTGGACGGTTAGCCGGAACCGGGACGGCCGGCCGCCCCGGTTCCCGGGTCTCGCGAGCGCGGCTCACGGACCTGGGAGCCGCTCGCCGAACCCGGCGAGCGCGGCCGCATAGAGTTGCCCGATATCGGCGGGCAGGTCTTCCGGATCGCCCGAGACTTCCAGCACCACGAGGCCGTAGAGCGTGGCCCACAGAGGCAGGAACACTCCAGGCGCCAGCCCGTCCCCCGGTGACCCGGCGAGCTCGGGGAGGAACAAGCCGAGCAACCGCGCCGTCGGCTGCCAGCGGGCGGCGCGGAACGCGCCGGGCCCGAGCACGAATCCGAAGTCGGCCGGGTGATCGAGTGCCCAGCCGCGGAACGCCCTGGCCATCCCGGCTATCCGGTCGGCCGGACCGCGGTCGGCGGACTGATCGCGCGCGGACTCAACCGCCTCGCACAGCTCACTCAGGACCGAATCACTCAGCGCGCCGATGAGCGCGTCCAGGCCCGGGAAATACCGGTAGAGCGCGGCAGGGGTCACTCCGACCTGCCGCGCGATCGCCCGCACCGAAATAGCCTGGGGGCCGTTCTTCTCCAGGAGCAGACGCGCCGCGGCGACAATTTCGGCGGTCATCTCCTGGCGAAGACGTTCACGGCGGGTAGGCAATCGTCCGGCCATGCCATGCACTCTCCTTCAGCCAGGTTATACAGCGCTTCACCGTCGTGTCGCTTATCGGATATTGCGCACGGCCCGCCAGATGGCAGCGGCTCCCGGCGGCAAATGCTCTCCGGCCCAATGAGCAAGGTCCGAGATGGAGCAGGACGATGACTGCCGCACCTTGAGATGTATGTCTTTTTCGCGCACCAGATTGCGTCGCCTCGTCCCCGCAATAGCGGCCATAGCGCTGCTCATCGGGCTTTTCTTCAACGCGAGCCTGGCTGTCGTGTCGGCCGCCGATGCCGGCCAGGTGGCGTCGGAGTACAAGTTCAAGGAAATGCCGATCTCGATGCCGCCCGGCTACCACCCGACGCAGACGATCCGCAAGGTGAACCCCGCCTACCAGCACCTGGTGTCGTGGATCTCGTCGGTAGGCGCCAGCATCGCGCTGACCGACGTGACCGGGCACGGCAGGGATGACGGCATGTGCATCGTCGACCCGCGGACCGACGACGTGATCGTGACGTATGCCCCGACGGCCGTGCCGGACGACCGGTTCACGCCGTTCGTGCTGAACGCGGCGCCGCTGCCGATGAACTCCACCATGGCGCCGATGGGCTGCGTGCCCGGGGACTACAACGGTGACGGCCGGACGGACTTCCTCGTGTACTACTGGGGCCGCTCGCCGATCGTCTTCCTGGCCCGCTCGACGGCGAGAACGCCGACGCCGAGTGCCTACCGGCCGGTTGAGCTGATGCCTGCGGACTCGCCCAGCGGGCAGTATGACGGACCCGACTGGAACACGAACGCGGTAGCCGTCGCCGATTTCGACGGCACCGGGCGTCCCGACCTTTTCGTCGGGAACTACTTCCCGGACTCGGCAGTGCTCAACCCGGACGGCATCGACAACGTGCAGATGCCCACGTCGCTGTCCAACGCGAAGAACGGCGGCGGAGATTACATTTTCCGCTGGCTGGGTGGCACTTCCGGACCTGATCCGACCGTCCGGTACGAGGAAGTCCAGAATGCCATCCCGTACGCCGACTCGACCGGCTGGACGCTAGGGGCGGCGACCGCCGACCTCACCGGGAGTGGCCTGCCCGACCTTTACATCGCGAACGACTTCGGGCCCGGCCACCTGCTCTATAACGAATCCACGCCCGGGCACCTCAAGTTCTCCGTCGCCGTCGGACAGCGCACCCCGACCACACCGAAGTCATTCGTTCTCGGCAAGGGCTCGTTCAAGGGCATGGGCATCGATTTTGGTGACCTCAGCGACGACGGCAAGTTCGACATGATGGTGAGCAACATCACCACCGCCTGGGGCCTTGAGGAGAGCAATTTCGTCTTCATGAACCAGGCGTCAAGCGACAAGCAGATGCAGCAGGACCTGGCGAACGGCTACGCTCCCTTCACCCAGGACGCTGAGCAGATGGGAATGGCCTGGACCGGCTGGGCGTGGGATGTCAAGTTCGGCGACTTCCTAGACAAGGGGAACCTGGACACGGTCCAAACCGACGGTTTCATCAAGGGGACGATCGACCGCTGGAACTGGCTACAGGAAATGGCCATGACCAACGACGACCTGCTCAGCAGCCCCGCGAACTGGCCGGTCGTGGAGCCAGGTGACGACATCGCCGGGCACCAGTGCCTCGCCTTCTACGCGAACGCAGGCGGCCGCAGCTACGTGAACGTCAGCCAGCAGCTCGGCCTGTGCGACCCGGTCCCGACCAGGGGCGTGGCCACGGCGGACACCCGCGCGGACGGCCGCCTGGACTTCGCCGTCGCCCGCCAGTGGGCCGCGCCCGCCTTCTACGCCAACGGCTCGCCGGACATGGGGCATTACCTCGGCCTGGAACTCTACCGGCCGGCGGCCGGCGGCGGGGCAGCGGGCCAGGGGCTGGAGGGCCCCGGCGCCCCGGCGTACGGGACGACCGTGCAGATCTACACGCCGGGCCACACCCAGATCTCCCAGCTCGACGGGGGCAGCGGCAGCGCCGGGAAGCGGAGCTTCGAGGTCTCCTTCGGCCTCGGTTCCTATAACGGCCCGGTGAAGGTGCACCTGCAATGGGTCGACAACACCGGCCGGCCGCACCAGGAGACCATCACGCTCCGCCCCGGGACCCACAACCTCTTTCTTACCAGCACCGCAACGGAGGTAGCGAGCTGATGACCGCCACCATTCAGTCGCCAGACGGCGCGCTCACGACTGTCAGCCAGCCGGCCGGAAAGGCGAAACGGCCGGCCGACCCGCGCTATCTCGCGCTGCGCAACTTCGCGATCTCGATCAGCGTGTTCAACGTCTTGGGCTACACCCTGCTCGGCTTCGAGCAGCCGTGGCTCTGGCCGATCCTGGCCCTCGTCGCCGCGTACTCGACCGAGATCATCTTCGAGCTCATCAGTTCCTGGGCGCAGCAGCGCAGGCCGCGGTTCCTCGGCAACGGGGTGCGCGGCGGCTACGAGTTCCTGCTTCCGTCGCACATCACCGGCCTCGCCGTCAACATGCTGCTCTACGCCAACAACCAGTTCTGGCCGGTGCTGTTCGGCGTCGTCCTGGCGGTAAGCCAGAAGCATTTCCTGCAGGCGCCCATCGCCGGGAAGATGCGCCATTTCATGAACCCGTCCAACCTCGGCATCAGCGCGGTGCTGCTGATCTTCGGCTCCTGGGTCAGCATCTCGCAGCCCTACATGTTCACCGAATGGGCCAATTCATATTTCCGGCTCATGATTCCGATCATCATCCTCGTCTCCGGAACCGTGATCAACACGATGCTCACCCGTCGTGTCGCGCTGATCGTCGGCTGGATGGGGACCTTCTTCATCCAGGGGTTCGTCCGGCACTGGCTCTGGGGCGTCCAGCTGAACACCGCGCTTAGCGTCATGACCGGCGTCGCGTTCGTGCTCTTCACGAATTACATGATCACCGACCCGGGGACAACGCCCACGAGGCCGCGTGCCCAGTTCATGTTCGGCAGCAGTGTCGCGATCGTCTACGCGATCTTGATGGAATTCAACATCGTCTACACGCTGTTCTTCGCCACCTCGATCGTCTGCGCCTTCCGCGGCCTCGGCTGGTGGGTCGCGCACCTGCGCAAGGTCCGGCGGGAGCGGCGGGCCGCGCCCGCAGCGCTGGCAGCGGCTGTCGGGGTCGTGGGCGGGGATTTCGCGGCAGGGCAGACGGTGACGAGATGACCCGGCCAGTCGCCATAGTGGGCATCGCCTGCCGCTACCCGGATGCCAGCACGCCCGCTGAACTCTGGGAGAACGTGCTCGCCGGGCGGAGGGCGTTCCGCCAGATACCGGACGAGCGCCTCCGGCTGGAGGATTACTGGTCACCCGATCCCGCGGCACCGGACAGGTTCTACGCGCGGAAGGCCGCGGTCATCGAGGGCTTCGAGTTCGACCGGGTGAAGTACAAGATCGCCGGCAGCACCTACCGCACCACCGACATGACGCACTGGCTGGCGCTGGACACCGCGGCACGCGCGCTCGAGGACGCGGGCTTCGCTGACGGCGACGGGCTGCGTCCAATACCATCGCGGGCCGGATCTGCAACCAGTTCGACTTCGGCGGCGGCGGCTTCACCGTCGACGGCGCGTGCTCATCGTCCCTGCTATCGGTGGTAACCGCGTGCAACGCGCTCGGCGACGGCACGGCCGACGCGGTGGTGGCCGGCGGCGTCGACCTGAGCATCGACCCGTTCGAGATCATCGGCTTCGCGAAGACCGGCGCCCTGGCCACCGGCGAGATGCGGGTCTACGACCGGAACTCCAACGGCTTCTGGCCGGGGGAGGGATGCGGCATGCTCGCGCTGATGCGGCAGGACGACGCGGAAGCGCGCGGGCTGCGTGTCTACGCGACGATCGCCGGGTGGGGCTACTCTTCCGACGGCAGGGGCGGCATCACGCGGCCGGAGGCCGACGGGCACCAGCTGGCGCTCAGCCGGGCCTATCAGCATGCGGGATTCGACATCGGCACGGTCGGGTACCTGGAGGGGCACGGCACCGGGACCGCGGTCGGTGACGCCACCGAGCTGCGGGCCTTCAGCGCCGCCCGCCGTGCCGCCAGCCCCGGCGCACCGCCCGCCGCGATCAGCACCGTCAAGGGCAACATAGGGCACACGAAGGCAGCAGCGGGAGTCGCCGGGCTGATCAAGGCGACCATGGCCGTGTACCACCAGGTCATCCCCCCGGCCACCGGTCACGCCGATCCCCATGAGGTGCTCGCGGAGGACCCCCCGGCGCTGCGGGTGCCGCTGACCGCGGAACTGTGGCCGGACAGCCAGCCCGTCCGGGCCGGCGTCTCGTCCATGGGCTTCGGCGGTATCAACGTGCACATCGTCATCTCCGGCGACGGCAGCGTCCGCCGCACCAGCCTCGACGCCCGCGCCGTGCGGCTCGTCAGCTCCCGCCAGGACAGCGAGTTGCTGCTGCTGGACGCCGCGAGCACCGCGGACCTGCGCGCCCGCGTGGCCAGCCTCGCGGAGCTGTGCGGCCGCCTCGCGTTCGCCGAGCTCGGCGACCTGGCCGCGACCCTGGCACGGGAACCCGGCGCCGGGGCGGTGCGGGCGGCCGTCGTCGCCGCGTCCCCGGACCAGGCCGCGGAACGCCTGGCCCTGCTGCTCGCCGTGCTGGACAGCGGGGCCAGCACGGCGGTCGATGCGTCTGCGGGCATATTTCTCGGCGGTGCGGCCGGGGCGCCCCGGATCGGGTACCTGTTCCCCGGGCAGGGATCTGGCAAGGGTACCGAGGGCGCGCTCAGCCGGCGGTTCACGGCCGTGCGCGACCTCCCCCGGCCGCCCGCCGCGCCCGCGGGTGGTGACCTAGTCGCCACCGACGTGGCGCAGCCGCGCATCGTGCGCTCCTCGCTGCAGGGCCTGCGGGTACTGTCCCTGCTCGGCATCGAGGCCGGGGCGGCCGCCGGGCACAGCCTGGGGGAGCTGACCGCCCTGCACTGGGCGGGCGCGATGGACGAGGCCGCGCTGCTGGCCCTCGCCGCCGAACGGGGCCGGGTCATGGCCGAGGCCAGCGAGGGCGGCGGCGCCATGGCCGGCATTGCGGCCGGTCCCGAAGCGGTCGAGCCGCTGCTGAACGGCGCGGCGGGCGCAGAGGTCGTCATCGCCGGCTACAACGGCCCCGCGCAGACCGTCATCTCCGGCCCGGCCGAGGCGGTCGAGCGGGCCTGCCTCGCGGCGGTGGCGAAGGGCCTCGTCACGGTCCCGATCCGGGTCTCGCACGCCTTCCACTCGCCGGCCGTCGCGCCGGCCGCGGCCGGGCTCGACCGCTACCTCGCGGACCGCCAGCTCAAGCCGCTGACCCGGCGCGTGCTGTCCACGGTCACCGGTAACGCACTGCCGGCCGACGCCGACCTGCGGCAGCTGCTGGTGCGGCAGGTGCGCGAGCCGGTCCGGTTCAGCGAGGCACTCGGCCGCATGGCCGCGGCCGCCGACCTGCTCATCGAGGTCGGTCCCGGGCGGGTGCTTTCCGACCTAGCTGCCGGGATCGCGCCGGACGTTCCGGTGATCTCGCTGGACACCGACGGCGCCTCGCTGGCCGGCCTGCTGTCCGCGGCGGCCGCCGCCTACGTGCTCGGCGCGCCCGTGCGCGGCGATGCGCTCTTCGCCGACAGGTTCACCAGGCCGCTTCCGCTGGACAAGGAATTCCGGTTCTTCGCCAGCCCGTGTGAGTCCGTGCCCGCGGACCCAGTGGTCCAGGAGATCCTCGCGGAACAGGAAGCGGAGGCCGGAACGGGGCACCCCGGCCCGTTCGGGCAGAAGAATGACGGTGAAACATCGCGGGACAGCCTGGAGACCCTGCGGCGGCTGGCGGCCGAGCGGGCCGAACTGCCGCTCGAAACGGTGCACCCCGACAGTCATCCGCTGGATGAGCTGCATCTATCCTCGATAACCGTCGGGCAGATCATGAACCAGGCCGCCCGTGAGCTGGGCGTGTCCGCGCCCATGGTGACGTCCAGCTTCGCCACCGCGACGCTGGCGGACTTGGCGCAGGCGCTCGACGAGCTCTCCAGCACCGCGCTGCCCGGCGACGGGGACACGGAACTCCCGCCGGACGGCATCGGGCCCTGGGTACGGGCGTTCTCCGTGGAGCTTGCCGAAGAGCGCCCGCGGGCGCGCGCGGCGGAACGGGCCAGCGGGGAATGGGAGATGTTCGCCCCGCCCGGGCATCCGCTGGATGACGCTCTCGGCCGCGCGCTGCGCGCCGCGCAACTGGGCGACGGCGTGGCGCTCTGCCTGCCGGAGGACTGCGGCGAGGAGCACATCGACCTGATGCTCAGCGCCGCCCGCGCCGCGCTGGCGCACGACGGGCCGTGCCGCTTCGTAACCGTCGCCGGCCGGCGCGGTGCCGCCGGGCTGGCCAAGACGCTGCACCTCGAAGCCCCGGCGGTGCCCGTCACCGTGGTCACCCTTCGGCCCCCCGCGGAGCGGTGGGCCGGACTGGCGGACACGATCGTGGCCGACGTGGCCGCGACGGCCGGCTTCAGCGAGGTTCACTATGACGAGTCCGGCACCCGCCGGGTGCCGCTGCTGCGGCCGGTCACGGACCTCGGCGACGGGGGCGCGGAGCTGCCGCTCGTCCGCGGCGACGTGCTGCTGGTCAGCGGCGGGGGGAAGGGCATCACCGCCGAATGCGCGCTGACGCTCGCCCGCGAGAGCGGCGCGTCGGTCGCCCTGCTCGGCCGGTCCGATCCGGCGGCGGACGCCGAGCTCGCCGCCAACCTCCGCCGGATGGAAGCGGCCGGGGTGAGGCACGCCTACGTCCGCGCCGATGTCACCTCCGCGAGCGAGGTGGCAAGGGCGGTTGCCCAGGTCAGCGCCGACCTGGGACCCGTCACGGCCGTGCTGCACGGGGCCGGCCGGAACGAGCCCGCCCCGCTCGCCCGCCTTGACGGGGGCGCCTTCCGCAGAACGCTCGCGCCCAAGATCGGCGGTCTCGAGGCGCTGCTGGCGGAGGTGGACCCGGCGGCGCTCAAGCTGCTCGTCACCTTCGGCAGCATCATCGGGCGCGCCGGGCTGCGCGGCCAGGCGGACTATGCCACCGCCAACGACTGGCTCACCGACCTGACCATGCGGGTCCAGGACAAGCATCCGCAATGCCGTTGCGTGGCGCTTGAGTGGTCGGTCTGGTCGGGTGCCGGAATGGGGGAAAAGCTCGGCGTTCTCGAGGCATTGACCAGGGAGGGCATCAGCCCCATCCCGGTCGATGACGGCATCGAGATGCTGCGCAGGGTGCTCGCCAGCCCGCGGGCGCCGTCAAGCCTGGTGGTCATGGGACGGGCGGTCGGCCTGCCGACGATCTCGCTAGAGCCGCGCGAGCTGCCGCTGGCGCGCTTCATCGACCGGCCGCGCGTCCACTACCCCGGCATCGAGCTCGTCGCCGACGTCGAGCTGTCCACGGACAGCGACCCCTATCTCGCCGATCACCTGCTTGACGGTGATCTGCTGTTCCCTGCGGTGCTCGGCATTGAGGCCATGGCCCAGGCGGGGGCGGCGCTGGCCGGGTCGGCCTGCCCGCCGGTGTTCGAGAAGGTGGAGTTCCTCCGGCCGATCGTGGTACCGGCTGACGGCACGGCGACGGTCAGGGTCGCGGCGCTTAGCCGGGGCGACACCATCGATGTCGCCATACGCGGCAGCGACACCAGTTTCCAGGCGGATCACTTCCGGGCCACCCTCCGGTACACGGGTATTCGCCCCTTTGATACCGAACGGGCAGTGGCGACGGTCAGCACCACGCGGGTCCCGCTCGATCCGGCGTCCGACCTGTACGGCGGCGTCTTCTTCCAGGGCGAGCGCTTCCAGCGGGTCCTCGGCTACCGCCAGCTGGCGGCCACGTCGTGTACGGCGGAGATCTCGGCTGCGTCCGGTGACGCGTGGTTCGCCTCCTACTTCCCCGGGGACCTGCTGCTCGGCAACCCGGGCGCCCGTGACGCGTTCATGCACGCCATCCAGTGCTGCGTGCCGAACGCGACACTGCTGCCGGCCGGCGTCGAGCGGATCTACCCGGCCGGCCCGGCCGAGCTCGCCGGGCAAGCCATCCTGCGCGCGGCCGAACGGCACCGCGCAGGCGACACCTACACCTACGACCTGGACGTCTGCTCACCCGACGGGAAGATCCTCGAACGCTGGGAGGGGCTGCGGCTGCAGGCCGTCCGCAAGACCGATGGCCGCGGCCCGTGGATTCCCGCGCTGCTCGGCCCCTACCTCGAACGCCAGGTCGCGGAGCTCGTCGCGGGGCCGCGGTGCGCAGTGGAACCGGATCCGCCCTCGGACGGCGGCGGCCGTGACGCCGGGCGCCGGCAGACCAGGATCGCGGTAAGCCGGATGCTGGACCGGCCGGCGGTGATGACGCATCGCGCTGACGGCAAGCCGGAGGTCACCGGTGAGGGCATCAGCATCTCGGCGTCGCACGGCGCGGGCGTGACGCTGGCGGTGGCGGGCGCCGGGCGCGTGGGCTGTGACGTCGAGCCGGTCCGGGAGCGGACGGCGGAGGACTGGCAGGCGCTGCTCGGCGACGGGCAGTTCACGCTCGCCGAGCTGATACGGAGCGAGCGAGGCGAGGAGCTGCCGGTCGCCGCCACCCGGGTCTGGGGCGCCGTGGAGTGCCTCCGCAAGAACGGCCGTGCCCTCGCCGGGCCGGTCACGCTCGCCGCCGGAGGGCCAGTCGGCTGGGTTCTGCTTGAGTCCGGGCAGGCGAAGATCGCCACATTCTCCACTCGCCTACGGGACGAACCGGACCCTGTTGTGTTCACGATCTTGACGGAAGGCGTCGGTAATGGATGAGTACTACGAATATCGTCACATCGTTGGCTTCGAGGAGACCAACCTTGTGGGCAACGTCTATTACGTCAACTACCTGCGCTGGCAGGGCCGGTGCCGTGAGATGTTCCTGCTCGAGCACGCCCCGAGCGTGCTCGATGATCTCCGGCGGGACCTGAAGCTGTTCACCATCAAGTCCGAGTGCGAGTACCTGGCTGAAGCCTCGGCCTTCGATGAGCTGTCCATCAGGATGCGCCTGGAAGAGCTGACCCAGACCCAGATTGGTTTCACCTTCGACTACGTGCGCATCCGCGAAGACGTACAGGATCTCATCGCCAGGGGCAGGCAGCGGGTCGCGTGCATGCGAGGCGCGAACGGGTCCACCGCGCCTGCGCGGGTCCCGGAGCAGCTGCGGCTCGCGCTGGAGGGTTACGTGGTCAGGGCGCCGCGACATCCAGCCTCGGTCAGCACCGGGGGGCGGGCGTGAGCGCGCTGGGGGGGCGCGGCGTCGCCGGGACCGAGGAGTCGGCGTGAGCGTGGCTGCTTCGGACACGGCCGTCTTGCGTTCGGTCCTCGGCCGGTTCGCGACCGGTGTCACGGTGATAACGGCCGGCCTGGAGACGCCGTGCGGCATGACAGCGAACTCCTTCACCTCGGTGTCGATCGAGCCGCCGCTGATCCTGGTCTGCGTCAACCGGAATGCCACCATGTACAAGGCCGTGCTCAAGACCGGCTGCTTCGCCGTATCGATCCTCTCCGCTTGCCAGGAGAACGTGGCGCGGTACTTCGCCGATCGCTCGCGGCCGCGGGGCGCCGCCGAGTTCGGCGCGGTCGACTGGTCGCCAGGGCCCAGTACCGGAGCGCCGATCCTGCACGGGGCCCTCGCCTGGGTCGACTGCGCCCTGGCCACCTCCTACGACGGCGGCGACCACGAGATCTTCCTCGGCTCCGTGCTGGCCAGCGGCTTCGACACGGCACGCGACGCCCTCCTTTTCTTCTGCGGTGACTTCCATCAGCCGTGGCTCGGGCAGTCCCGCCGCACCCGGGAGTCCGGATGACCATCACAAACCCGTTGCAGCGGGCCGGTTCGGCCGGCCAGCAGGCCTTTCCCGGCCCGCCGCTGCGCGCGCTGCCCGGCCTGCTACGCAAGCTCTGGCGTGATCGCCTGAGCCTTCTCGCCGACGCCGCCGAGGAATACGGCGACGTGGTCCGCTTCACCATGGGACCCAAGACCATTTACTTCTTCAACCATCCCGACCACGCCAAGCACGTGCTGGCGGACAACGCGGCCAACTATCACAAGGGGATGGGCCTGGCCGAAGCCCGGCGGCGGATACTCGGCGACGGCCTGCTGACCAGCGAGGGCGAAGTGTGGCGGCACCAGCGCCGGGTGATCTCCCCGGCGTTCCGCCGGGAGCGCATCGCCGGGTTCGCCGGCATGGTTACGGACGCGGCCGCGGCCCTGGTGGAACGGCTGGAGTCCCAGGCAGGGGGCACCGCCGTCGACCTGGTCAGCGAGATGACCCGGCTGACGATGAACGTCCTCGGACAGACACTGCTCGACGCTGACCTCACGCCGCTGCGCATGCTGGGACCCGCATTCGAGGTCGCGCAGGACCAGGCGATGTTCGAGATGGTCACCCTGGGCGCGCTGCCGCTCTGGCTGCCGCTGCCCCGGAACCGCCGTTTCCTGGTCGCCAGGCGCCAGATCGAGGACGTCGTCCAGGCGCTGGTCGCCTCGCATGAGCGCGATGGCCGGAGTGACCGCGGCGACATGATCTCGCTGCTGCTTGACGCCCGCCGCCACGAACGTGACGCGCGGGCGGCGTGGTGCGTGCTGCGTGACGAGCTCGTGACGATCCTGCTGGCAGGCCACGAGACAACGGCGAGCACGCTGTGCTGGACGTGGTACCTGCTGGCCCGCCATCCCGAGGCGGCCGGTCTCATGCACGCGGAGGCCACCGAGGTGCTCCGCGACCGGACGCCCGGGTATGAGGACCTGGCCCGGCTGCCCTACACGACAATGGTTATCCAGGAGGCCATGCGGCTGTACCCGCCGGTCTGGGGCCTGCCGCGCAAGGCGCTCAGTGCCGACGAGATTGGCGGCTACCGCGTTCCGGCCGGCGCCGACGTCATGATATGCCCGTACACCCTGCACCGGCACCGGGAATTCTGGCCTGACCCCGGCCGGTTCCGGCCGGAACGGTTCGGGCCTTCCTCGGCGGTCCCCGCGCACAGGTATGCCTACATCCCCTTCGGCGCGGGCCCGCGGGTCTGTGTCGGGAGCCACCTCGGCATGCTGGAGGCGACCCTGGTCGCCGCCATGGTCGCGCGCCGGTTCCGGTTCGAGCTCGCCGGGGCCGCCGACCCGGAGCCCGAAGCCATGCTGTCGCTGCGGGTGCGCGGCGGGCTTCCGGTGAAGGTGCGCCGCGCATGACCGCTGAGGCGCTCCCGTCCCCGCTCGCCGCGGACACGGCGCATGATCATGTGCGCCGCCTGCGGCAGGCGCGCGAGGCGGCGATACGAGGCGACGAGCTCGCGACCGAGCGGCAGCATGCCAAGGGAAAGCTGACCGCCCGAGAGCGGCTCGAGCGCCTGCTCGACGAGGGTTCCTTCACCGAGCTCGACCTGTTCCGGAGGCAGGCGCCCGCCCAGTGCACCGATGGCGTGGTGACCGGGTCGGGTACCGTGTGCGGCCGCCGGGTGTTCACCTACGCGCAGGACTTCCGCATCCTCGGGGGCTCGCTCGGGGAGGCGCACGGCGCGAAGATCCAGAAGGTCATGGACCTCGCTCTCGCCGCCGGCGCACCGCTGATCGCGCTCAACGACAGCGGCGGCGCGCGAATCCAGGAGGGGGTCACCGCACTCGCCGGTTACGGCGGGATTTTCCGCCGTAACGTGCGGGCCTCGGGGGTGATCCCGCAGATCAGCGTCATCCTGGGGCCGTGTGCCGGCGGGGCGGCCTACTCCCCGGCACTCACCGATTTCGTCTTCATGGTGCGCGACACCTCGTACATGTTTGTCACCGGTCCGGATGTCGTCAAGGCAGTGACCGGCGAGTCGATCAGCCACGAGGAACTGGGCGGCGCCAAGGTGCACGAGAGAACCTCGGGGCTCGCGACCTTCGTCTACGACGAAGAGGCGGCCTGCCTCGACGATGTCCGCTACTTGGTCTCGCTGCTTCCGCCGAACAGCCACGAATTGCCGCCCGTCGTCCAGACCGGCGATCCGCCGGACCGGAAATGCCCCCGGCTGCTCGACATCGTGCCGGCCTCACCGCGGAAGCCCTACGACATGCGCCAGGTGATCGCCGAGATCACCGATCATGGCGAGTTCATGGAACTGCACGCCAGATGGGCGTGCAACGTCGTCTGCGCACTCGCCCGCATCGGCGGCCACACCGTGGGCATCGTCGCCAGCCAGCCGCTGGTCCGCGCGGGTGTTCTCGACATTCACGCGTCGCAGAAGGCGGCCAGGTTCGTTCAGCTGTGCGACGCGTTCAACATTTCGCTGGTCACGCTCGTCGACGTGCCCGGCTTCCTGCCCGGCGTCGACCAGGAGCACCAGGGCATCATCCGGCACGGCGCCAGGCTGCTGTACGCGTACTGCGACGCGACCGTCCCGCGGGTGCAGGTCATCCTCCGCAAGGCCTACGGAGGCGCCTATATCGTCATGGATTCCCTTTCCATCGGCGCGGACGTTTCCTTCGCCTGGCCGATCAACGAGATCGCGGTCATGGGCGCCGAGGCCGCGGTCGGCGTGCTCTACCGTAAGGAACTCTCCGCCGCCGAGAGCACGGACCAGCTCAGGGACAGGCTCGCCGCCGAATACAAGGACCAGCTCATGCATCCCTACTACGCCTCGGAACGAGGCCTGGTGGACGACGTGATCGACCCGGCGGACACCCGCGCCGCGATCTCCCGCGTGCTGGACATGCTGAGCCAGAAGCGGCCGGAGACGGTGCCGCGCAAGCACGGGAATCCGCCGGCATAGGGAACCTCACGGCAGCCAGCCCGAGTCATAAGCGGTCTTGACCGCATCCACCCGGTTGCGCGCGTTCAGCTTGGTCACGATCGTCGTCAGATAGTTGCGCACGGTCCCGACGGACAGGTGCAGGGCGGCCGCGATCTCGGCCGGGCCGGCGCCCCCGGCCGCCAGCCGGAGCACCTCGTGCTCCCGCGCGGACAGCGGGTTCTGCCCGCAGTCCCATGCGGACAGGGCGAGCTGCGGGTCGATGACCCTGCGCCCCGCCGCGATGTTGCGGATGGCGGTGGCCAGTTCCTCGGGCGGGGCGTCCTTGAGCATGTACCCGGATACGCGGGCGGCGAGCGCCCGGCGCAGCGTGCCCGTCCTGCCCAGGTTGGTGAGGATGAGGGTCCGGCATCTGGGCATCACGTTGTGCAGCCGGGCCGCCGCGGAGAGCCCGTCCAGCCCCGGCAGGTCGATGATCGCGATATCCGGCTGGCAAGCCAGTGCGGTGGGAATGATATCCGCTCCGCTCTCGATGGCCGCCACCACCTTGAGGTCGGGCTCGAGTTCGATGAGGGCCACAAGCGCGCCGCGGACCATGGCGACGTCCTCGGCGAGCAGAATTCTCAGCGTGAGCAACTCCGCCTCCACGGGCTGATCCGATACGGATTACCTGGGCCCCTACGATCGTCTCTGTCCTCCCTCGCCAGCGAGATGTTACGGTAGCCGCTCGCGACCAGGCGGACGTCGGCGACTGCCTGCCGGGCGAATACCGCGCCGATGAAGGCCAGGCCAACCCCGGGCCCGTGCGCCGGAGTCGGTGAAGTCAGGATCGCTGTCAGCTGTATCCCGAGTAAACCGCAAAGGAACACCAGCGGGACCACGCCCGATGGCCGCAGGCTGACCTCAAGCCCGCCGGTCGGCAGCATAGGCGTACCAAACCCTGTGCTAGCTGGGAACCTACCGCCCGTTCGCCCCTTTGATTCTGATTTGGGTGCATTCCACAGCCAGCCAGGCCGCGCCTGGCGGCGAGGCATAGTTGTTTCCCCTAAGTGAGTGTCAGCCACCGGGGCGCCGGGGCGCGCCGACAGCTATTGGCCGCATTTGGGAGATACTATAATGGGTAATCGTAAAGCCCTACAAGATGCCTCGCTATTCGCATTTGTAATTTCCTAGCCAGGGGTAGGTGACGGTGCTGTAAGATGTCCGCTGGCCGACCTTTTGGCATAAATGTCATACCCCGTCACTCCCCGTAGTTAAGTGTCGTTCTCGCTGGTACGGCTCGTCCGCGCCGATGGCCAGATCGCCGGATAGAACGGCTCGCTGCAGCCGCTGCAGACGCGGGCGAGGCTCGACCCCCAGTTCGTCGTTCAGCACGGCGCGAAGCCGCTGGAACGCGTCAAGTGCCCTGGCAACATGGCCGGAACGGTAGAGGGCCGTCATCAGCAGCCCGCAGAAATTTTCGTTGATGGGGTTCTGGGCCACCAGCAACATCAGCTCACCCAGGATGTCGGCGTGGCGGTGCAGGGCAAGATCAGCCTCGATGCGGCGTTCGAGTACGCCGAGCCGGGTTTCCTCCAGCGAGGCCGCCTCGACCTCGAGCACCCGTCCCTGGCGAACGTCTACCAGAGCGGGCCCGCGCCACAGCGCCAGCGCGCGGCCGAGCAGGTCAGAGGTAGCCCGCGGATCTCCTGTTTCGGCAGCCACGCGTCCAGCGCGCGCTAACCGCCTGAACTCTTCGACATCGGTCTGGCATTCCAGCAGGTAGCCGGAGTGCCTTGTGCTCAGGAACCGTCTGGCGTCCCACTCGTCCGGCGCCGCGGCCGCCAGCCTGTTCCGCAGTTGGAAGACGTAAGTCTGCAGTGTGGCGGCGAAGCTGCGCGGGAGACGGTCCCCCCACAGTTCCTCGGCCAGCGTGGATACGGTGACGACCTGCCCGGCATTGAGCGCGAGCAACGCCAGGACCTGGCGTTGCTTGCTTGCGCTGGGTGTGCCTGCCCTGTGTCTCAGGTGCGCGGAAAACGGGCCAAGTATCTGGACGCTGATCTTTTCGGAATCAAGGAGCATCTCGCGTCCTTATGCGATAGGGTCGGTCGCTTTGGCATCACTTGAGCATGCGTCGAGTAGAAGCTTGAACTCCAGTGACCGCATCATGACTCAGGTAGTGAAAGATTCATGTACCGGCCGTGACTGATGTGCCTCCCATGATTTCCTCATCAGGGTCAGATGACCGATTCATGCTAATCAAATGATGTTTGTACCTACCGTGGCGGCTCTTACGCGTGCATGCTCGGTCAGGCACAGCAGGTCCGACAACGCCGCGCAACTCGGTGACCTGCTGCAGCGGACCGCCAGGATCCGGTCGCTCATCGTCGGCACGCCCGGGCGTTTCCGGCGCCTCCCGGGCGGGTGCGGAGTACAGCGACCGCCCGCATCCCAGTGGCGGCGCGTGCTACGAAATCCGGCTGACGGCGGTCGCGCTGTCCGGGCGGTCACCCGGGCCGCCCGGACCGGACCGGACCGGACCCGCCCGCCGGAACCGCCGCCGACACCAGAACCCGGCATTTCGACCGCTGTACTCGCGTATTGCTGTATATGCCGTTGTCTCTAGACGGGGGCTAGGAGCGGCGTTCACAGTGGTATAGGGCGCTTGTTCGCTTTGCCCAAAGCCGTGCTGAACGTCTAACACACTCTGGAGTTTATCCGTGGAAACAACCTGGGCGGGCAGGCTGCGATGCCGTATCTTCCTGCCGGATCAGTCAGAGGTCACCTTCGAGCGGCGCGGGTTCGCCGCGCCGGACGCGACGCGGCAGGCCAACCTGGAAAAAGTCGGCACCAAATTCCTCGAAGGTTTCGGATATGGGATGGGCGGCCGCTCGCTGCCGGACATTGAGTCGTCCCTCGAAACGGTCGAGCCCACATTCCGCGGATTCGCCTACGAGGGCTGCACGATGGCGCTCGCGGTGCGCGACGGTTTACTTCCTTTCAACCGGCATTGGGTTCGCGACCTGCTCGCGAGTCGCGGTGCCGCGCACATATATATGGCATACATAGGTGTCGGCTGGGCCATGGCGCGGCTGCCCAGGATGCGCTGGCGCGCGGTAATGCCACCCGACTTGCTGCTGCGCTGGCTGGCGCTTGACGGTTACGGTTTTCACCAGGCCTACTTCCGCACCAGGCAGTACGTGACCCAGCAGTACCAGGCGCCGATCCTGGGATGGCAGCCGGCCGGCTACCCGAACCGGGCCGTTGACCAGGGCATCGGCCGCGCGTTGTGGTTCGTCAACGGCTCGGGCGTGGAGCAGGTGGCGGCCACCATAGAGAAATTCCCGCCATCCCGGCGGGGCGACCTGTGGAGCGGCGCCGCCCTCGCGAGCGTGTACGCGGGCGGCGCCGAGGTTGGCGAGCTCGCGGACATGGCGAGGCTCGCGGGACAGTACAGGCCGCACGCCGCCCAGGGGGCCGCGTTCGCGGCCAAGGCGCGGCTGCTGGCCGGCCTGGTGACACCTGGCACGGAACTTGGCGTCAAGGCGTACTGCGACATGTCCGTCGAGCAGGCATCGGCGGTCACGGACGAGACCAGGCACGGACTGCCTGAGACCGACGGGCAGGTGCCCGCCTACGAACTGTGGCGGGAGCGGATCAGGAAGCGGTTCAGGTGAGCGCGCCCGCCGCCTCGCCGGGTGCCGTCCCTGGGGGTGCCGCCTCGCCGAGGGCCAGCGAGTTCCGGCACCCGGTAGCGTTCTGGGCCGGCGTCGTCGCGTGCGCCGCCGGCGTCGCGCTGCACCTCCCCATGTACTACAGCGCGCGCACGATGGGATACCGCATGGCGGGAATGCACCCGGACGCCGCCATGATCACCGGGATGGCGCTGATCGGGGCGGGCCTTGTCGCGGGGCTGTACGGGCTCATGCCCGCGGGCGCCGGCGCGATCCAGGAACGGGCGGCGCGGATCCGCGTCAGGGCGCTGGACGACGCGCCGATACGGCCGCAGCACGTGGCGTTGCTCATGATTATGGCCATCGCCATCACCATCGACGTGATGAAGCCGACGACGCTGTCGTTCGTGGCGCCGGGCATGGCTAGGGAATACGGGCTCAAGTCGGCTCTTACCCCGCACGGGCACATCCCCGTGTCACTGCTGCCGTTGGCGGGCATTGGCGGTACGGTGCTCGGGTCGTGGCTGTGGGGATGGCTGGGGGACCGGATCGGCAGGCGGGCATCCATCATCTTCGCCGGGCTGCTGTTCGTGACCACGTCAATTTGCGGTGCCATGCCTGGATTCAGCTGGAACCTGCTTATGTGCTTCTTCATGGGAATCGGCGTCGGGGGAATGCTGCCTATAGCGTTCACGCTCATGGCGGAGACCATTCCGGCCCGCCATCGCGGCTGGCTGATGGTGCTGATCGGCGGGGACGTGGCCGGAGCATACGTGATCACCAGCTGGCTCGCGGGGGCGCTCACGCCGCATTACAGCTGGCGGATCATGTGGCTGATCGGCCTGCCGACCGGATTGCTGTTCATCGGCCTCAACCACGCGATCCCGGAATCGCCCCGCTACCTGCTGGCGGCAGGCCAGCCCGATGCCGCCGAGGACATCATGCGGCGCTTCGGCGCTCTAGCCACGACCGCACCAGAAGAGGACGCGGACGCGGCACAGGGGGGCGCACGTGACAGCTTCCGCCGTATGTTCACCGGGTCCTTGCTCAGGTCGGGCGTCGCGATCGCGATCCTCGCGATGGGGGTCGGGTTCGTGACCTACGGCTTCCAGCTCTGGATCCCGACCAACCTCCAGCACCTTGGGTTCAGGTCCGTGAACTCGGACTACATCCTGCGCAACGCGGCGGTCATCGGCTTGCCGCTGACCTTCGTGGTGGCATGGATGTACGGCTTCTGGAGCAGCAGGAAGACGATCGTCACGGTGTGCGGCCTCGCCGTGGTCACGCTCGCCTGGTTCGCGATCGCGGGCGACTCGCTCGCGCGCAACCACGCGCTGCTGACGGCCCTGCTGGTGATACCGATCGCGGGCATCAGCTCGGCGGCGGCGGTCGTGGCCACCTACGCCACCGAGATCTACCCGACGCGGGTCCGTTCCCGCGGAGCCGGGCTCGCGGCCGGCCTGACAAAGGTGGGCGGGGTGCTGGTCATCGCGCTGGTGGTCGTCGCCACGACCACTCCCTCCATCGCCGTCACGGCGCTCATCGGCGCGACGCCCCTGCTCGTGGGGATAATCGTCCTCGGTTGGGTGGGACCGGAGACCAAGCGCCGCCGGCTCGAAGAGATCACCAGGACCGAATTCGCCCTTCCCGATCGGGTTTAGCCCCGGCGTGGCGGCGATGCCCGGACGCCGTAACTGCCAAGCCAGGAGAATTAGTTGAGTAGCGGTACAGATCAGCAATCTCGGAGATGCCGTGCCGGCGAGCCATTAAGTATTCTGCTGACCTGGTCGTCGCCGCTGGCGGGGCCGCTGCCAAGCGGCGACGACTTTTGAAGAGGTCAGGTGGCATCTGCTCGTGAGCATGCTCACGAGCAGTTAGGCGTTGCCTCACTTTGTCGCGTCAGCGTCTTGTCCGGTATTCCCCGGGGCCAGATCATCGAAAAGCGCTTTCGGCGCGCCTGGACCAGCCGCGGCGCACGCGGGTAATTTTCCCGCTCATGGAGACCGCCCTCGCCGGGCCGGCTCGCGCACCTCTACCACCGCAACCGTGAGGGTGTGCGCCGGCGTCGGCCGCGGCACGATGACGGATGAGCGGCCCGCGTCGGCCGCTCGCCTTGAGGCCCTGAGGAGGACAGTTATGCCGACCAGCCTCGGATCAGTACGCAGGCTTTTGCTCACCCCCCAGCTCGCGGAGGTTACCTTCGCCAACCGCGGCTTCCCGGCTAGCCCATCCGCTGCGGCGCAGCGGCTTGAGGCTATTCCTCAGGCCGTTATCTGCGGGTTTGAGTGGGGGATCGACGCGCGTGACCAGTGGGAGGTGGAGCGGCGCCTGGACCTGGTGGACGCCGAACTGCAAGGCTTCGCCTATGAGGGCGTTACCATGGCGTTCACCGTCCTCGACGCGATGGGGCGTGGGCACCGCACGCGAGACCTGCTGCTCGGCCCTGGACGCCGGCATGTCTTCCTCGCGTACATCGGAATGGGTTTCGCGATGGCCAGGCTGCCCAGGCCATTGTGGAAGAAAGTCGTTCCTGACCTGAGCGGCGACCCCTATTACCCCACGATGAGCTGGCTCGCGGTCGATGGCTACGGCTTCGACCGTGCCTATTTCGATACACGGCGCTGGGTCGACGCGCAGAAGGCGCCGGCGCCATACCCCTGGGCAGGCTCGCCGGACTACTTTCTCCGCGCCGTTGACCAGGGTATCGGGCGCGCCCTCTGGTTCATCTGCGGTGGCCACGCCCCCGACGTCGCGGCCGCGGCAGGGCGTTTCGCGAGCCACCGACAGGCTGACCTGTGGAGCGGCGTCGGGCTGGCCGCGACATTCGCGGGCGGATGCGATGCGGATGGCCTGGCCGGGCTGCGGCAGGCAGCCGGCGGCTACTGGCCGCAGCTGGCCCTTGGCGCCGTATTCGCGGCCAAGGCGCGTGCCTACGCCGGCTTGGTGCCAGACCACACGATGACTGCCTGCGCCGCGCTGGCGGACATTTCCGTCGACAAGGCGGTCGCGCTCGCCGATGCCACCGCCGTCAGTTCAACGTCTCCGGGATCCGAGCCTCCCTACGAGCAGTGGCGGCTTCGCATACGCGCCCATTTCGCGGTGGAATAGTCGTCAGCGGAAAGATATGGCAGCACGGAAGAAGTTATCTGGCGGTGCCGCGTACCACAATGCAGATGACAACAACCGGAGGTCATCCTAGGCAGGAGGGAAATTGGACACCTCAGCCGAAAGAGAATATCAGATAATAACGCTTGAAGCGTTCGCGGACACGTTTGTTCCGGGCGAGAAGCGGTCGCCGGGCGATGTCAGCGTCGCGGGCGCAGCGACCGGTCCTGGTGCGGTCGCGGCAGGCGCTATCGAGCTGCTGGAGACCCCCGCCACCGGGGTCTCTTCCGGCTTGGAGGATCTCGCCGGGGCCCTGAACGGGCACGCGAGCGAGTACGCGGCCGGGCACGGTCTGGCACTCGCCGCCGGTATCCCGCCCTTCGCCGCGCTCGACTTCGAGCATCGCACCGCGCTCATCCGGGCGCTGACGGCGCCCGATCATCCGGAGAAAGAATTCTGGATCCTAACCGCGTTGTTCTGCTTCATGGCTTTCGACACTGCCGCGCACATGGACACCGTCAGCGCCATCGAGAGCGGGCATCCCGGCCTGATGACGATGGGTTTCGCGAAACCCGATTCCGACGGCCTGTGGCGGTTTCCTGATTTCTCCTATGGCCGCCAGCTGGCCCGCACGCACCCGGACACGACACCGGCAGGAGACCCGGCATGACGAACGCCACGGCAAACGGCATGAAAAGCCAAGAGCGCACCGACATCGTGGTAATCGGCAGCGGCTTCGGCGGCGCGATCACGGCCTATCATCTAGCGGCAGGCGGGGCCAGGGTGGTGGTCCTTGAGCGCGGGCCATGGGTGCCGAGCGACGAGTTCGACCACGACTTCAAACTGGGCGCATCCTGCACGCGGATCTTCGACTTCGTCGCCGGCGACGGCATGAGCATGCTCGGGGGCAACTGCGTCGGCGGCGGTAGCGTCGTGTACTTCGGCACGATGCCGCGTGCGCCCCGCTTCGTGTTCGAGCGCCATGGCAGCATACACAGGCGGATGTGGCCGTCGGCCATCACCCGTGACAGCATGGACCCCTGGTACGACCGGGTAGCCGAGGCCCTGCCGATCAGCAGGCAGGGCTGGGACGAGGTCACCTATCCAGGTGGCCTGTGGGCCGCGGCCTGTGATCACGCCGGCCGGACCGCCAACCCGGCACCCGTTGCCATTGACACCTCGCGGTGCACCAACTGTAACTGGATGATGGCCGGTTGCCGTTTCGACGCGAAGCGGTCCCTGCTGCTGAACTACCTGCCCGCGGCCGTCTCGCATGGCGCGCAGATCCGGCCGTTGCATGAGGTGCAGCGGCTGTCGAAGGCCGACGGCTGGTACCGGGTGCATTACAACGTGATCGACGATGAGGACTACCGGGTGACGGTCGGGAGCGGGACGATCGACGCCAAGCTCGTCGTGCTGGCGGCCGGGGCTGGGGCCACGCCGGTGATCCTGCAGCGGTCGGAGGCTGCCCTCGGCGAGATGCCGCACGCGGTCGGCAGGTATTTCTCCGGCAACGGCGAGCGGCTCAACACGGCCATCATCGACGAGGAGAAGGCACGTGACGTGCTGGGCCTCGCCCGCCCCGGCGGCCTGGCGTACGCGGCCAACCAGATCGGCAGGGGGCCGAGCGTGGCGAGCTGGGATCGCCTGGACGCCTCGCTGCCCGAGCACTCCAGGTTCTCGCTCGAGCAGTTGTACTTCCCGCCGGGCCTGGGCACCATACTCGCTCAGGCGCCGGATGCCGAGGGCCCGGGCTGGTTCGGCACGGGGAAGAAGGAGATGCTGCGGCACTGGCGGTCGTGGCTGACGATCTTCATCATGTCGGAGGACAACAACGAGGGCGTGTTCGGGCCGCCGCCGCCTACCGGCAACGGGGTCCGCATCTCCCAGCAGATGCTGGGGCGTGGCAGCCTGTCCTACGAGCCGACCGCGGAGACGCTGCGCGGCTGGGCCGAGGCGGACGCCGAACTGAAGGACATCCTGGAACGGGACGGCCTGGCGCGGGTCAGGCCGTGGACGAACGACGTCGTGGGCGCCTACACGGTACATCCGCTGTCGTCGTGCCGCATCGGCGACGATCCCGTCACGTCGGCGCTGGATAACCATCATGAGCTGCGCGGCCACCCGGGCATCTTCGTCACCGACGGCTCCGCGGTGCCCGGGGCGCTGACGGTCAACCCGGCTCTGACCATCGCAGCGCTGGCGGAGCGCGCCGTTCCGGCAATTGTCCGCGCCGCGCAGGATCGGGGCATTCAGGTCTTCTACGGTGCGCCGGCGCCCGATGGAGCGACCAGCGCCCGCCGCGAGGTTTCCCCGCTGCTCCCGTCACTGGCGGCACGATGAACGGCGCGCTGCTGGCGAGCGGGGTCCGCAGGTCACTCGCCCAGATCCGCTACGTCTCTCCGGTCCTGCCCGGTACGGCCGATGGCCTTGTCGCCAGCGTCTACGCACAGGCGGAGCGCGACTTCGGCTTGGTCGCGCCGCCGCTCGTCCTGCACTCGCCGGCGCCGGCGCCGCTCGCCGCCTCGTGGATCATGCTCAGGGAGACGCTGCTGGCCGTCGGCTCAGTCAGCCGGGCGGAGAAGGAGGTGATCGCCGCTGCGGTGTCGGCCGCGAACACGTGCCGGTACTGCGTCGCGGTGCATTCCGCGGCTGTCCGCGGTCTCATCGGCGGGACCACGCCCGCCGAGATCGCGGGCGGGAGCATCGAGGCGATCGCCGACCCCGAGTTCAGGGAGATAGCTATCTGGGCGCGGGGGAGCGGTCAGCCCGATCCTGGCACGCACGTACCCGCCAGGAGCTTCCCCGAGATCGCGAGTGTGGCGGTCACCTTCCAGTACCTGAACCGCATGGTCACCGTCTTCCTCCCCGAGTCGCCGCTGCCGCCGCTCACGCCCAAGCCGATGGGCGGCTGGGTCATGGGCATGCTCGCCTCGGCAATGCTCTCGCCCAGACCTGCCCCCGGCGCCTCGCTGGATCTGCTCCCCGAGGCGCCGCTGCCCGCGGAATTCTCCTGGGCAGCAGGCGAGCCCCGCGTGGCCTCGGCGCTCGCGCGGGCTGCCGCGGCCATTGACGAAGCTGGGAGCACGGCCGTTCCGCAGCGGGTGCGCGAGCTCGTCCTTGACCAGACACGGAGCTGGGACGGCCGGCCGCAAGGGCCGAGCCGAGGCTGGGCCGACGCCGCCGCCGCCGGGCTCGCCGCCGCCGACCGCGCGGCCGGGCGGCTCGCGCTGCTCACCGCCTTCGCCCCCTATCAGGTGTGCCAGGCTGACATCGACGAGTTCAGGCGATGCGGAGACTCCCGGGCCGCCGGAGACAGCGCACTTATCGGGCTTACCTCGTGGGCGAGCATGGTGGCAGCCCGCAAGGTCGGATCGTGGCTGCGGCCACCGCCACCAGACGGGATCTCAGCCTGAGCGCGAGACCACACATGTCCAGTTAGCCGTTTGTCTCGGCCGGGCAGTGCCTCTCAGCGTGCCGCCGTGCGCCCGGCGCACCCAGGCCGGCGCACCCGGGCCGGCACCGGTTGCGCACGGGAGCAGTCGGCCAGTCTCCGTTTCTTGACCAAGGAATTCTCCGGAGGCGCCCTGGATAATGCTCACCAGGCCGCGCTCTTTCGGTCTTTCTCCGGTAATGCTGTTAAGGCAGGATCTAGCGCGGCTCGAGCAGCGCTATAGCGGTGTGCAAGCGGCATGATGCACAGTGGGTTATGTGATCGGGCGCGCAGTATTTGCACATGCGCTCTGTCTTTGTCAGCCAGGTCCGGCCTGTCAACACGCTGCGTGGACAAGCAAAAGTCATCACCGGAGAGGATCAGATGAACAGCACCGTAGAACGTGCGATCAAATGTATCTGTGAACGGTACAGTGAGCCGCTGTCTCTCGCCGATGTCGCGAACAGTGCCATACTGAGCCGCTTTCACTTCTCTCGCATCTTCCGGGATGCTACCGGAGTTACGCCCGGCAGGTTTCTTTCCGCGGTCCGCATCTACCAGGCCAAACGCATGCTCCTGACCAGCACGATGAATATAACAGACATCGCGTTCGCCGTCGGGTACAACAGCCTCGGCTCGTTCTGCAATCATTTTACCGATAGCGTCGGCGTCTCGGCCGGCCGGTTCCGTCGCATATCGCAGGACGAGGGCTTCGAGCCGCCGCGGCCGCAGGCGGCGCGCTCGCCGAGGGACGGCAAGATTGGGGGGACGATCAGCTTCCCGGGAGATCACGCCGGCGCACGCGTTTACGTCGGGGTCTTTGATACCCCGATCGTGCAGCGGAAGCCGGCGTCCGCGGTCATGGTCGACGTACCGTCCGCTCAGCCGTGCTCTTACCAGCTCAGCGGCGTTCCCGAAGGCGCGTGGTTCGTCCATGCGGTGGCCGTGGCCGACAGTACCGATCCCGAGCCGTGGACCCGCAGGACAATGCTTGTCGGCAGCTGCGGCCCGCTGGCGGTGACGGCCCGCGCCGACATCCACGCCGCGATCGAACTGCGCTCGCGGCGGCCGACGGACGTGCCCATCCTGCTCGCCCTTCCTGACCTCGAAGACCGGCTGGACCGCCTCGCGCCAGCAGAGAATAAGCCTCTTTCGGGTCGCAGCGGCCTGCTATCCCGGTCGCACGCTTAGCCGTTCCTGGCGTTTGCCGCGGTGACCGGATCCGGTGCGGAGCGCTGCACCAAAACCATGCCGGACCGCAGCAAGGTGAAAGTGGTGATCGTGAAGTGATCCCAAATATGCTGGAAATTGATCACCACAGCCCCGGCTTTCCGGCATCGTGAGCTGGTTCATTTACCAAGGAGGGCGTAGTGCTGAATACTCAGGTATCAGCGGAAATCGAGCTCAAACGCCGCGCAGCGGAATTGGTGCCGGTTCTCCGGTCGCACGCGAAATGGGCCGACGAGAATAGGCGCCTGCACGGCGAATCCATTGAAGCCTTGGCCGATGCCGGTGTCTTCAGGATGCGGGTGCCCGTTCGCTACGGCGGATACGAATCCGACGCGAGCACGCTCTTCGAAGTGCTCAGCGCGGTGGGGGCGGGTGACGGGTCGGCATCATGGAACGCCGCCGTCTGGTCCACATGCGCGTGGCTGGCCTGCCTGTTCCCCGATCACGTCCAGGACGAGGTGTTCGCGGATGCCGACGCCCGCGTGTGCGGGGTACTGAGCCCGACAGCGGAGGCGGTCCCCGCCAACGGCGGCCTGGCCGTGAACGGCCAGTGGCACTTCATCAGCGGTGCGCTGCACAGCAGGTGGCAGGTCATCATGGCCATGGCCCCGACGCCCGATGGCGCGCAGCAGTGGCCGGTCATGGCGGTCGTGCCGATGTCCGACCTGGCGATCGTGGATGACTGGCACACCACGGGCCTGCGGGGTACCGGAAGCGTCACGACGGTCGCGAAAGGTGTGTTCGTTCCGCAGGACCGGGTGCTGCCGGTGCCAGCCATCCTGCAGGGCCAGTACGCCTCGAAGCTGAACGCGGACTCGCCGGTCTACCGCGCTCCGCTGATCGCGACCGGCTGCACCTGCTTCACCGGGACGGCGGTCGGGCTGGCCA
>WNGG01002000.1_pt1 | contig 56109 bp, 50 predicted proteins | sample 5400661 | NCBI WGS metagenome assembly WNGG01 (sample SAMN13153372, study PRJNA577476) | soil metagenome | isolation source: 100 cm soil or saprolite under Garry oak tree replicate 1 | place: USA:California | collected 2016-06-15 | reverse complement strand
CAGGACAAACTCATCCAGATCTTCCAACTCGACCGCCAGGCACCCCCGGTTAGGTCATAGGCCCTGCAGGGCCAGCAAGCCCACCTTGACCAGGCCAAACACCCTGGCGAGGACCATGATCATTGGAAACTCCGGCTAGTCGTGGTGCTGCTGGCCAGCGCGTTGAAGCTGTTCGGGCTACCGAACCTGCTGGTCGTCTCGGTGGTGGCCGGGGTAGCGGCGGCGGGCTGCGCCAGGGCGCTGCGCCAGCGCCTCGCCGCACCTCCGCCGCCGGCCGAGGACACGGACCCGGTCCGCAACGGGACCCCGCCGGCCGTGAAGCACGACCCGCACCAGCCCGTACACCCACGGGTGGCACAGGCCGCCGAACCGGCTTGATCCCCCGGCGGCGAGCTCACGGCGTCCCTTCATCTGGCACGGTGATCAGCGCGAGGCGGTGCTTACGGGAGGCGGGAGATCTCCTCGTCCAGGTCGGCGCAGATCCGCGACACCTCGAACTTGGAGATCCCCGAATCGGCGCCCAGTGCTTGACCACGTCGTCCACCTTGCGGGTGCTGACACCGTGCACGTAGGCCTCCATCACCACCGCGAACAGCGCCCGGTCGACCCGCCGGCGCCGCTCCAGCAGGCTGGGAAGGAAGGACCCGGTCCTGAGTTTGGGGATGCGCAGCTCCAAATCCCCGGCCGGCGTGGTCAACGTCCGCGGCCGGTGCCCGTTGCGCTGCGCCACCCGGGCGTCGGCCCGCTCGTAGGGGGCGGCGCCGATCACCGCGGTCAACTCCGCCTCGATCAACGCCTGGTGGATGGTCTCGGCCGCCTGCCGAACCCGGTCACCAACCTCGGCGGCCCGCAGTGCCTCCAGCACCTCCAGCAAGGCAGACGTCGGTCCGCGTTGACGGCGACCGCGGGGCGGCGTCCGAGTACGGAGGAGCACGGCTGACAGTCGATCGGCAGGCGACGAGTCGCGTGCACGGGTCGCGTTGACGTTCCTCTGCCCAGACGGCCGATACCAAGAGCGCTACGTCGGTGCCCGCCGACCGAGGCCGCCTTACTCGCAGACGGCTCCGGTGGCGGCCGAACCGACGAGCTTGGCGTACTTGGCGAGCACGCCGGTCCGGTAGCGCGGTGGCGGTGGCGTCCATGACTGGCGCCGGCGGGCAAGCTCGTCGGGGTCGACGAACAGGTCGAGGGTACGCGTGCGCATGTCGAGCCGGATCTGGTCGCCGTCGCAGACCAGCGCCATCGGGCCGCCCTTGGATGCCTCAGGCGCGACGTGACCCACGCACGGGCCGGTGGTCCCGCCGGAGAACCGGCCGTCGGTGATGAGCAGGACATCCTTGCCCAGGCCCGCGCCTTTGATAGCGCCGGTGATGGCCAGCATCTCCCGCATGCCTGGGCCGCCGTGCGGCCCTTCGTAGCGGATCACGACGGCGTCGCCGGGCTGGATGGCGCCGCTGGTGAGCGCGTCCAGCGCGAATTTCTCGTCGTCGAACACCCTGGCGCACCCCTCGCGGACCGTCTCGTCCAGCCCCGCGCTCTTGACCACCGCACCATCGGGGGCCAGCGAGCCGCGCAGAATCGTCAGGCCGCCGGTCTTGTGCAGCGGGTTGTCCACCGCATAGATGATCTTGCCGTCCGGGTCCGGTGGGACAATCTCCGCGAGGTTCTCTGCGACGGTCCTCCCGGTGATGGTGAGACAGTCACCATGCAGCAGGCCGGCATCGAGCAGCGCCTTCATCACCACCGGCACGCCACCGATACGGTCGATGTCAGTCATCACGTAACGACCGAACGGCTTCACGTCGGCCAGGTGCGGCGTGCGTTCGCCGATGCGGTTGAAATCGTCCAGGGTGAGCGCGACCCGCGCCTCATGGGCGATCGCCAGCAGGTGCAGCACCGCGTTGGTCGAGCCGCCAAGGGCCATCACGACCGTAATCGCGTTCTCGAACGCCGCGCGGGTCAGGATCTGCCGGGCCGTAATGCCTTCGTCGATCAGCCGAACCACCGCCTCACCCGAGCGGATTGCGTAGCCGTCGCGACGGCGATCCGGCGCGGGCGGCGACGCACTGCCCGGCAGCGACATGCCCAGCGCCTCCGCCGCGCTGGCCATGGTATTGGCGGTGAACATGCCCCCGCAGGCGCCCTCGCCGGGGCAGGCCGCCCGCTCGATCGCGTCCAGCTCCGCGCGCGAAATCCGGCCCAACGCGCACGCGCCCACGCCCTCGAACACGTCGACGATCGTCAGGTCCCGGTCGCCGAGCCGACCCGGCAGGGTCGACCCCGCATACAGGAACACCGCCGCGAGGTCCAGCCGCGCCGCGGCCATCAGCATCCCCGGCTCCGACTTGTCACAGCCGGCCAGCAGAACCGCGCCGTCGAACCGCTCCGCGTGCATCACGCACTCCACGGAGTCCGCGATGACCTCCCGACTGACCAGCGACGCCCGCATCCCCTCGTGCCCATCGCGATGCCGTCCGACACCGAGATCGTGCCGAACTCCAGCGGAAAGCCACCCGCGGCGCGAACCCCCTCCTTGGCCCGCTTCGCGAGCCGATCAAGGGACAGATTGCACGGCGTGATCTCGTTCCACGACGAAGCCACACCGATCTGCGGTTTGACGAAATCCTCGTCAGTCATGCCGACGGCCCGCAGCATCGCCCGCGCCGGCGCGCGATCGTACCCCCGGGTCACTTCGTGGCTGCGCGGCTGACGGTCAACGGTTTCACCCATGGGCGCGACACTACGACGACCATCACCACGACGATAGGACCGCGCAGAGCCTGTCCACGAAAGCGGGGCCAACTCTTCGGTGAAGCCGGTCAACGCGTAGGCGGCAGGTCGTAGCCGGGCAGCGACCCAACCGGTGGAGACCCGAACGCCGAGCAGGTCGCCACACAGCTCAGCGACTCGCGCGGCCGGGATGTGTTGGCGCACGGTCAGATAGACCACGACCGCGCTTAAGCGTGGGCCGTACTGCGTCGGGGCGGCCACCCCCGGCGGCGCCGACCCGGAGGTGATCGCGCCGCAACGCGGACATCGGCAGGCCAGCAGCCGGTGCTCCGTGACCTGGACCTGCACCGGTGGCAGGTCGAAGACCTGACGCACCCGCACCGACGTCACCGCCACGGCGGCCAGATCCGCCCGGCAGCCACCACACCGGCCGGGCCGACGCTCCAACTCCGCCACCCGGGCCTGCAACCGCTCAGTCTCCGCCGCCTGCGCCGCTACCAACGCCGCAAGCTCGTCACACGACGGCCGAGCCTGCGCAGTCACAACCGGACACCGTGCCCGAAACCGCCCGCAAGATCAAGCGAACACGCCGATCAACCTGAATAGTTACCCGTCCCAAACTAGCGATCAACCCGCGAGAGGCGGCGCGGGAGGCGCTGGACCCGCGGCCAGGTCGCGCACACGCCCGTAGGAACCCGTCGCGGCCCAGGCCGCGCCGAAGAGCAGCAGCTGGCTGAAGAGGTTGAGGAAGACGAGTAGCCCGACCGCGGCGCTCACCACCCGGTACGCCGGGTTGTTGGCGGTGTGCCGGACGTAGAACTGCCCCACCGACGTCAGTACGGTGATGCCCAGTCCGACGAAGAGCACCGGGACCAGAACACGGCGCGCCGACACGGCCAGCCGCGGTACCCCCACCAGCAGGCCGGCAGACATGAGGAAGTTGACGAGCTGGGCGAGGATCGGACCGGTCCACGACGGTGCCACGGCCTCGATGCTGCTGCTCGCGAACAGCGACGCCGCGAGCAGCAGCCCCAGCCCGACCAGCATCGCGAAATCGACCAGCCACCGGATGACGACGGTGCCGGGGTTCTGGTCGAGCTGCCACATCGCCCGCTGCGCGGAGCGCATCGCGTCGACCCACCCGACCCCGGTGAACACCAGCCCGACGAGGCTCACGACGGCGATGGTCCCGCGGGCACCGCTGATGTCCTCGACCCGCAGGAACGGCAGGTTGCGTTCGAGATACCCGGTCGCCGTAAAGGCCGCCGCCCGGTTGCCGGCCAACACGTACCCGAGGATGGAGAACGCCACGAGGCTGATCGCGAACGCCGCGAAGAAGCCGTAGTACGCGATCGCAGCGGCCAACCGCGGCCCGAAGTTGTCGCTGTACCGCTCCCAGGCGCGCAGGAGATGATCGAACCAGGAGAAGCGCCGCCGCAGCCGAGCCACCGCCGCCTCCGACCCCAGGATGAATCGTACGAGGTTCACAACGCGCCGAGCGGAAAGTCGCGTACCGGTCGCCAGCGCCCGTCGGCGCCGTGCACGTAGAGGGTGAAGTGGTCCACCTCGAAGCGCGCCGAGAAGTCGGCCAGCTCCTCGAAGACCTTGTCCAGCGCCTCGGTGGCGATGTCGTGCGCGACGGTCACGTGCGGGTGGTACGGGAAGTGCAGCTCCCGGGACAGCGGCCCGGCACGTACCGCGGCGGCCAGCCGCTCGAACTCGCTGATCCCGGCCGCCACGGCCACGAACACCACCTGAGTCAGCGGCCGGAAGGTACCGGTACCCCGCAGCTGCACCGGAAACGACCCGAACCGCGGCGCGATCCAAGATAGGTGATCTTCGATCATAGCGAGGGACGACGCGGCCACATCGGTAGGACCGAGCAGCGTCACGTGTGACGGGATGAACTCCGCCATCGGATCGCCGGCCGCCGCCCGGGCCGCATCCAGCATGCTGCCCCAGGGTTCGGGGATACCGATCGCCACGCCGACGCGCAGCGTGTCCACCTCAGGCACCGCTGGCCGGGGCCAGGAAGCCGATTCGCTGGTAGGCCGTGCGCAGGGTGACGGAGGAGACCGCGCGGGCCTTCTCGGCGCCGATCGCGAGCACCTTGTCCAGGTGCCCCGGCTCGTCGAGGTACGCCTTCGTCCGCTCCTGCACCGGCCGGACGAACTCCGCGACCACCTCGGCCAGGTCCTTCTTCAGGTCGCCGTACCCCTTGCCGGCGTACCCGGACACCAGGTCCGAAAGGCTCCGCCCGGTCAGCGCGGAGTAGATGGTCAACAGGTTGGAGACGCCCGGCTTCGTGGTCGGATCGTAGGCGATCTCGCGGCCGGTGTCGGTGACCGCCGAGCGGATCTTCTTCGCCGACCGGGCCGGGTCCTCCAGCAGGTCGACGATCCCGTTGGGCGAGGACGCCGACTTGGACATCTTCGCGGTCGGGTCCTGCAGATCCGTGATCTTCGCGGTCGACCCGAGAATGTAGGGCGCGGGCACCGTGAACGTCGGCCCGTACAGCGAGTTGAACCGCTGCGCCAGGTCCCGGGTCAGCTCCAGGTGCTGGCGCTGGTCCTCGCCGACCGGTACCGCGTCGGCCTGGTACAGCAGGATGTCCGCGGCCTGCAGGACCGGGTAGGTGAACAGCCCGACGCTGGCCCGGTCGGCGCCCTGCTTGCCGGCCTTGTCCTTGAACTGGGTCATCCGGCTCGCCTCGCCGAACCCGGTGATGCACCCCAGTACCCAGGCGAGCTGGGCGTGCTCGGGGACCTGCGACTGCACGAACAGCGTGCACCGGTCCGGGTCCAGCCCGAGCGCGAGGAGCTGCGCCGCGCTCACCCGGGTGCGCTGCCGGAGCAGGGCCGGGTCGTGGCCGGCGGTGATCGCGTGCAGGTCGACGACGCAGTAGAACGCGTCGTGGGTCTCCTGCATGGCCACCCAGTTGCGTACCGCCCCGAGGTAGTTGCCCAGGTGGAACGAGTCGGCGGTGGGCTGGATCCCAGACAGTACCCGGGGTCGGCGGTCGGACATGTAGAGAGGATAGTGCGGCGGGACGTCGCTCCTCCCGTGAGGATCAGCTGTCGATCGCTGATTGGCGCCGCTCCGACAAGCTACGCGGCTACGGCCGGCAAGCTACGCGGCTGTCGATCGCTGATTGGCGCCGCTCCGACAAGCTACGCGGCTATGGCCGGGGCACCGTAGGGGCCCGCGGGCAGCTGGAACCCGCAGCGCTCGGCGAAGTCGGCGAGGTTGAGCCGGCCGTCCACCTCGCTCGGTACCCCGCCGTCGGCGGGCAGCGGGTCGGGCGCCAGGTCGTACTCGTCGGTGATCTCCCCGATCAGCTCCTCGATCAGGTCCTCCAGGGTCACGATCCCCGCGGTACCCCCGTATTCGTCGACCACGACGGCCAGGTGCCGGCCCTCGCGGCGCATCTCGGACAGCGCCGGCAGCACCCGCTTGCTGGCGGGCAGCCGCTTGACCTCGCGGGTCAGCTCCCCCACCGTGACCGCGGCGTCCGGGTCCGGCCGGATCAGCAGATCGCGCAGGTGCACGAAGCCGACCACGTCGTCGTGCGAGCCGTCGATGACCGGGAACCGGGAGTGGCGGGCGGCGCGCACCGCGGCCGCCGCGCGGGCCACCGGGAGGCCGGCGTCGAGGAACACCACGTCGGTACGCGGCACCATGACCTCGCGCACGTGTCGGGCGCCGGCCGCGAGCACCTCGTCGATGATGTGCCGCTCCTCGCCGGAGAGCACGATGTTCGCGGCGACCAGGTCGCGCAACTCGGCCTCGGAGATGGATTCCCGTCCGGCGGTGGCGCTCGCCCCGAGTACCCGGGTGACCCAGCGGGTCAACCCGTCGGCCGCCCGTACCACGATCGGCGCGAAGGTGCCGACACGTCCGGTGCCGGCGCGCTCGGGCATTCTCGCATCGTAGTAGTGACGGGCTGCACTCACCGATCCTGTTGGAAACTGTTGATTTCTGTAGGATGCTGGCACAGGTTGCTGAGGCACTGCGTCGGAAGCACCGCGTCGTCGAGGAGGGACCCGTGCTCGCACAGCAGAGACAGGCGTCGATTCTTGACCGGGTCCGCCGGAACGGCGGCGCGCGGGTCGCCGATCTGGTCCGCGTGCTGGGCGTCTCCGACATGACGATCCGGCGGGACATCGAGGCGCTGGCCGAGCGGGGACTCGTGGCGAAGGTGCACGGCGGGGCGATCGCGATCGAGGGGACCACCGACGAGCCCGGGTACGCGGCAAAGTCCGAACAGCAGCGCGCCGAGAAGATCGCCATCGCCCGGGCCGCCGCCGAGCTGGTCAACCCCGGCAGCGCGGTCGGCATCTCGGCCGGTACCACGACGGCCGCGCTCGCCCGGGAGATCGCCGACCTGCCGGAGCTGACCGTGGTGACCAACTCGATCCCGGTTGCCGACGTGTTCTACCGCAACGGCCGGCCGGACCAGACCGTCGTGCTGACCGGCGGCACCCGTACCCCCTCGGACGCGCTGGTCGGCCCGGTCGCCCAGGAGGCGGCCGCCCGGATCAACCTCGACGCACTGTTCCTCGGGGTACACGGGATGAGCCCGCGGGCCGGGTACACCACGCCGAACCTGTCCGAGGCCGACACCAACCGCGCGCTGGTCGCCGCGGCGCGCCGCCTGGTCGTGCTCGCCGACCACACGAAATGGGACATGATCGGGATCGCCACGATCGCCGCGCTGGGCGAGGCGCACGTGGTGGTCACCGACTCCGGCCTGCCCCCCGATGCCCGCGCCGAACTCGGCCTCAGCGTCGACGATCTGATCATCGCCGAAGTGGGCCCGGTCGAGCGGGAGTGGGTGTGATGAAGCGGACCTCGATCCAGCTTGCCGACCGGCGGGAACTCATCTACTTCGACGAGCGCGACGACGCGGTGCGCGACGAGATCGACCGGCGCGACCTGCCGCCCCAGCCGACCGCCGGCGAGTTGCGGTACGACCCGCTGGTCGACGAGTGGGTGGCGATCGCCGGGCACCGGCAGACCCGTACCTTCCTGCCCGCGACCGGTGACTGTCCACTGTGTCCGTCCACTCCGGACCGGTCGACCGAGATCCCCGCGTACGACTACGACGTGGTGGTCTTCGAGAACCGGTTCCCGTCGTTCAACCACCGGCTGCCGGCCGAGCCGTTGGTCGCGCCGACGCCGCTGTCGCCGGTACGGCCGGCGGCCGGGCGCTGCGAGGTCGTCTGCTTCACGCCGGACCACAACGCCTCGTTCGCGGCGCTCCCGCCGGACCGGGTGCGCACCGTCGTGACCGCGCTCGCCGACCGGACCGCCGAGCGGGAGGCGAAGCTCCGGGTGGTCGGTGGCAACGAGCACTGGACCGCCTATGTACCGGCGGCCGCGCGCTGGCCGTTCGAGGTGCACGTGGTGCCGCACCGGCACGTGCTCGACCTGACCGGCCTGACCGACGTCGAGGTGGCCGCGTTCGCCCCGGTGTGCCTCGACGTGCTGCGCCGCTGCGACAGACCGTTCCGGGCGCCGCTGCCCTACATCGCCGCGTGGCACCAGGCCCCGGTCCGGCACCCCGACCGCGACCTGGCATACCTTCATCTGCAGCTCACCAGCGTGCGGCGGGCGGCCGGGAAGCTGAAGTACCTCGCCGGCTCCGAGTCGGCGATGGGTGCGTTCGTCAACGACGTCCGGCCCGAACGCGCGGCCGCGATGCTGAGGGAAGTGGACCTATGAAGTATCTCGTCACGGGAGGCGCCGGGTACATCGGCGGGGTCGTCACCCAACTGCTGCTGGACGCCGGCCACGAGGTGACCGTGCTGGACGACCTGTCGCGCGGCCACCGGGTCGCGGTACGCCCGGGAGCGTCCTTTGTGGACGGTCGGGTACAGGACGCAGCTGCGCGGGTACTCGACGAATCGTTCGACGGGGTGTTGCACTTCGCCGGGCTCATCCTCGCCGGAGAGTCGGTGGAGCAGCCGGAGCGGTACTGGGAGAACAATCTCGTCAGCTCGCTGCGGCTGCTCGACGCGATGCGCGCGGCGGGGATACGGCGGCTGGTGTTCTCGTCCACGGCCAACGTCTACGGCGACCCGGACGAGTTGCCCATCAAGGAGACGGCGGAGGCCCGGCCACCGAACCCGTACGCCGGCTCGAAGCTCGCCGTCGACCACGCGCTACGGGACGAGGCCCGGGCACACGGGCTGGCGGCCGTGTCGCTGCGCTACTTCAACGTGGCCGGCGCACACCGCAACGCCGACGGCACGCTGATCGGCGAACGGCACGATCCGGAGAGCCACCTCATCCCGATCGCGCTGCAGGTCGCCGCCGGGGTACGCGACAAGCTCCAGCTCTTCGGCGACGACTACCCGACGCCGGACGGTACCTGCGTCCGCGACTACATCCACATCTCCGACCTCGCCGCCGCGCACCTGCTCGCACTGTCCACAATGGAGCCTTCCACGCACCGGGTCTACAACCTGGGCAACGGCACCGGGTTCTCCAACCGGCAGGTCGTCGAGGTGGTCCGCGAGGTCACCGGGCATCCGCTGCCGACCGAGGTGGCGCCGCGCCGGGCCGGCGACCCGGCGGCGCTGGTCGCCTCTTCCGACAAGGCCCGCGCGGAGTTGGGCTGGACGCCGAGCAAGCCGAACCTGACCGAGATCGTCGCCGACGCCTGGGAGTTCTGCCGTGGGTAATGGACAATGGGCCGCTCCTGGCCGGGTGAACCTGATCGGCGAGCACACCGACTACAACGACGGGTTCGTGCTGCCGTTCGCGCTTCCACTGCGGACCTACGTGACCGCGTCCCCATTGGATGGTCCACAGTGGACGGTACGATCGGCGCAGGAGCCGGGCGTGTGCACCTTCGGGCCGGACGAGTTGCGGCTGACAACCGCTGGCGGGCAGCCGCTCCGACAAGCTGCGCGACTGGGCGGCGTCGACGGCTGGGCGCGGTACCCGGCCGGGGTCGTCTGGGCGTTGCGGGAGGCCGGGTACGACGTCCCGGGCGCGCAGATGGAGATCCGCTCGGAGGTACCCGTCGGCGCCGGCCTGTCCTCCTCGCACGCGCTGGAGTGCGCCGTCCTCACCGCGCTGTGCGACCTCGGCAGCCTCGATCTCCCCCTGGAGCAGCGACCCCGGCTGGTGCAGCGCGCCGAGAACGAGTACGTCGGCGCGCCCACCGGCATCATGGACCAGACCGCCTCGATACTCTGCCGCGCCGGGTACGCGCTGTTTCTCGACTGCCGCTCGATGGCCATCGAGCACATCCCGTTCGACCTCGCGGCGGTCGACCTCGCGATCCTGGTCATCGACACCCGGGCACCGCACCGGCACTCCGACGGCGAGTACGCCGTGCGCCGCCGTACCTGCGAGGAAGCCACGCGTACCCTGGGCATCCCGGCGCTGCGCGACGTGACCGACCTCGCTGGCGCCCTGGAAGCCCTACCCGACGAGGTCAGCCGCAAGCGGGTCCGCCACGTGGTGACCGAGAACCAGCGGGTACTCGACACCGTCGAGCTGCTCCGCGCCGGCCGGTACAACGAGATCGGGCCGTTGTTGACCGCCTCGCACGCCTCCATGCGCGACGACTACGAGATCACCGTGCCGGAGGTGGACACGGCCGTCCCGGCCGCCCTCGACGCGGGTGCCTACGGCGCGCGGATGACCGGCGGCGGCTTCGGCGGCTGCGTCCTCGCGCTGGTCGACGCGGCGGCCGCCGACGCGGTCGGTACCGCCGTCGCCAAGGCCTTTGCCGAGGCCGGGTTCACCGCGCCGACGGCGTTCTCCGCGGTACCCAGCGGCGGCGCGACGCGGGTCAGCTGACCCGGCCGGGTCAGGCGGCTTCGACGATCATGCCGGCGCCGACCGTCCGGTTGGTCGTCTCGTCGATGACGATGAACCCGCCGGTGGTGCGGTTGCGCCGGTACTCGTCGGCCAGCAGCGGTACCGTGGTCCGCAGCCGTACCCGGCCGATCTCGTTGAGCCGCAGGCTGTCCGCGGACTCGTCGCGGTGCAGGCTGTTCACGTCCAGCCGGTAGTGCAGTTGCCGGACGACCGCGCGGGCCGCCCGGGTGGTGTGCTTGATGGCGTACTTGGCACCGACCGCCATCGGCCGGCTCTCGTCCATCCAGCACAGCATCGCCTCGATGTCCTGCGCGACGGCGGGCTGGTTGTGCGGCCGGCAGATCAGGTCGCCGCGGGACACGTCCAGCTCGTCGGCCAGGCGGATGGTCACGGACATCGGCGGGTACGCCTCGTCGACCGGGCCGTCGGCGGTGTCGATCGCGGCGATCCGGGTGGTGAACCCGGACGGCAGCACCATCACCTCGTCGCCCGGCTTCAACACCCCCGAGGCGACCTGCCCGGCGTAGCCGCGGTAGTCGGTCACCTGGGTCGACTGCGGCCGGATCACGAACTGCACCGGGAACCGCACGTCGACGAGGTTGCGGTCGGACGCGATGTGCACGTGTTCGAGATGATGGAGGAGCGACGGCCCGTCGTACCAGGGCATGTTCGCCGAGCGGGTCACGATGTTGTCCCCGTGCAGCGCCGAGATCGGGACGACCGTCAGGTCCGGCGCCTCCAGCTTCATCGCGAAGCAGGAGAACTCGTCGGCGATCTTCTCGAAGACCCCCTGCGAGTGGTCGACGAGGTCCATCTTGTTGACGCACAACACCATGTGCGGTACCCGCAGCAGCGAGCACAGGAACGCGTGCCGCCGGGACTGCTCCACCAGCCCCTTGCGCGCGTCCACCAGGATCAGCGCCAGGTTGGCGGTGGACGCCCCGGTCACCATGTTGCGGGTGTACTGGATGTGCCCCGGGGTGTCGGCGATGATGAACTTCCGCCGCGGGGTGGCGAAGTACCGGTAGGCGACGTCGATCGTGATGCCCTGCTCCCGCTCGGCGCGCAGGCCGTCGGTGAGCAGCGCCAGGTTGGTGTACTCGTCGCCGCGCGAACGGGAGGTGGCCTCGACCGCCTCCAGCTGGTCGGTGAAGATCGACTTGGAGTCGTAGAGCAGCCGGCCGATCAGCGTGGACTTGCCGTCGTCGACCGAACCGGCGGTGGCGAACCGCAACAGGTCCACTTAGAAGTACCCCTCCCGCTTGCGGTCTTCCATCGCGGCCTCGGAGAACTTGTCGTCCCCGCGGGTCGCGCCGCGCTCGGTGATCCGGGTCGCGGCGACCTCGGCGATCACCTTGTCGATCGTGTCCGCGTCGGACTTCACCGCGGCGGTGCAGGAGGCGTCGCCGACGGTGCGGTAGCGCACCTGCTCGACGAACGCGTGCTCACCCGCACGCCGCGGAAGGTACTCGTTGACCGCGTAGAGCATGCCGTCGCGGTCGACCACCTCGCGTTCGTGGGCGAAGTAGATCTCCGGCAGGCCGACCTGCTCGCGCGCGACATAGTGCCAGATGTCCAGCTCGGTCCAGTTGGACAGCGGGAACACCCGGATCGACTCCGCGGCGTGTACCCGGCCGTTGTACAGGCTCCACAGCTCGGGCCGCTGGTTCTTGGGGTCCCACTGGCCGAACTCGTCGCGGAAGCTGAACACCCGCTCCTTCGCGCGGGCCTTCTCCTCGTCGCGCCGGGCGCCGCCGAATAGCGCGTCGAAGCGGTACTTCTCCACGGCGGCGAGCAGCACCGGGGTCTGGATCCGGTTGCGCAGCCCGTCCGGCGGCTCGCGGACCAGCCCGGCCTCCAGCGCCTCCGGTACCGAGGCGACCACGAGCTGTACCCCCAACTCGGCCACCCGGCGGTCGCGGAAGTCCAGTACCTCCGGGAAGTTGTGCCCGGTGTCCACGTGCATGACCGGGAACGGGATCCGGGCCGGGGCGAACGCCTTCTCCGCCAGGCGGAGCATGACGATCGAGTCCTTGCCGCCGGAGAACAGCAGGACCGGGCGCTCGAACTCGGCCATCACCTCGCGCATGACGAAGATGCTCTCCGCTTCGAGCGCATCCAGGTGCGAGACGCGGTAGGTGGGCTGGTTCATAACGGGCAACCCTATCCTGCCTATCGTGCTGACAACCTCTGGCTGGAAGCCGCTTCGACAAGCTGCGCGGCTGACAACCTCTGGCTGGAAGCCGCTTCGACAAGCTGCGCGGCTAGCGGACCCCGGCCAGAGCGGCGAGCAACCGCGGCGCCAGGTCCTTGCGGCAGACCACGATGTCCGGGAGCAGCGGATCCGCTCGATTGTATGCCAATGCCGAGCCGTCGATCCGGCTCGCGTGCAGCCCCGTGGCCAGCGCCACAGCGACCGGGGCGGCCGAGTCCCACTCGTACTGGCCGCCGGCGTGGACGTAGCCGTCAACGTCGCCGGCGATCACCGCTGCGATCTTGGCGCCGGCTGAGCCCATCGGTACCAGGTCGGCGCCGAGCCGGTCGGCGACCTCGCTCAGGAAGGCCGGGGCGCGGGTCCGGCTGACCGTGAGGCGCAGCCGGCCGCCCGCGGCGGCGTCCGGCGACATCGGCGGGTACCCGGGTGGGAAGTCGGTGGCGAGCACCCGGTGCTGGGCGGGCAGCGCGACGGCTGCCGCCGCGAGGTGGCACGGGGCGGTGGAGGTGCGCGCCCAGAGCGCGATGTGTACCGCCCAGTCGGCGCGGCCGGACTCGCCGAACTCCCGGGTACCGTCGAGCGGGTCGACGATCCAGACGCGCTCGGCGGTCAGCCGGGCGGGATCGTCGCGTACCCCCTCCTCGGACAGCACCTCGTCACCCGGCCGCCAGCGCGCCAGGGCCGTGATGATCAGGTTGTGCGCGTGTTTGTCCCCGACCGCGCGCAGCTCAGACGATCGCTGGTCGGGCGCCGCTCCGACAGGCTTCGCGGCTGCGGGGTCGGCGTGGCCGTGTTCGGCGCGCAGGTCGCACAGCAGCGCGCCGGTCTGTTCGGCCAGCCAGCGGGCGAAGGCGCCGTCCACGGCCGGTGGCATCAGTAGGCTCCGGAGGCTCGGCACACCGCGGACAGGGTGCGCAGGAGGATGACCAGATCGAGGGAGAACGACCAGTTCTCCACGTACCGCAGGTCCAGCTTGACCGCCTCCTCGAAGGGCAGGTCGGAACGGCCGGAGACCTGCCACAGCCCGGTCAGGCCGGGCCGGACGGCGAGGCGGCGGCGCACGTCGTCGGGGTAGACGGCGACCTCCTCCGGCAGCGGCGGGCGGGGACCCACCAGGGACATCTGGCCCAGCAGCACGTTCATCAGCTGCGGCAGCTCGTCGAGCGAGAACCGGCGCAGCAGGCGACCGACCCGGGTGACGCGAGGGTCGTCGCGCATCTTGAACAGCACGTCGTCATAGTCGTTCAGGTGACGCAGCCCGGCCAACCGAGCGGGGGCGTCGCGGTACATGGTGCGGAACTTGTGCATCACGAACTCGCGACCATCCTTGCCGACCCGGACCTGCCGGAACAGTACCGGTCCGGGTGAACCCAGGGCGACCGCGAGGGCGAGGACGGCGAGCGCCGGGGCCAGCGCCGCCAGCAGCACGACGGCGGCGAGCCGGTCGATGAGCGCCTTGAGCAGCCGGCCCGGCCCGGAGAGGTTCGGGTGCTCGACGTGCAGCATGGGCAGGCCGTCGACCGGGCGGATGGTGGTCCGGCCGCCGGCCACGTCGACCAGCGAGCTGGCCACGATCAGGTCCACGTCGTCGCGCTCCAGCCGCCAGGCCAGCCGGCGCAGGGTCGGCCCGTCCAGCTCCGGGCAGGACAGCACGATCACGGTGTCCGCGCGGGCCGCCCGTACCGCGTGGCCGACCTCCTCGAACGTGCCGTACACCGGCAGCCCGACCCGGCCGTCGTGGCGGGGCGGCAGGCAGCAGCCCACGACGTCCAGCCCGTGGTACCGCTCGCGGCGCAGCTGCCGGGTGACCGCGACGACGGCCAGCTCGTGCCCGACCACGACCACCCGGCGCAGGCAGGCGCCGTTGCGCCGGGCCCGGTGCAGGCGCTTGCGCAGGGCGAAGCGCAGCGCGATCCCGGTCAGCGTGGCGAGCGGCAGGGCCACCACCACGTACCCGCGGGCCAGCCGGATCTCGAAGGCGTAGGACACGATCGCGACGCCGGCGGTCAGGCTCATGCCGGCGCGCAGGATCCGCTGGTACTCGTCGGTGCCGACGAACAGGAACCGCCGCTCGTACGCCCGGCTGAGCGCCAGGGCGAGCACGAACCCCAGCGGCAGCAGCGCCGACAGGACGAGGTACCCGCGGTTGTATGGTGTGACGTCGTTGCCGAACCGGACCCCGAACGCCATCCCGCCGGCGGCGAGCCCGACGGCGAGATCGGCGAGCAGCAGGACGGCGACGTACCGCGCCTCCCAGGCCTGCTCGCGGTGGCGCGGGGCGGCATGCCGCCATCTCCGTGGAGGGCCGGTCGGCACCAGCGGCGCCGGCGCGTCGACCGGGACCACGCTGATCGGAGCGGGCAGCGTCCCTTGGTCCCGCACCGATTCCCCCTCACGCGCCCGGCCATGGTGTCAGCCGTTACAACGCGCAAGAAATCAGGGCGTCACGGACCTACGCCGCATGATAGGTGTTCTGCGACCATTCCAGGCCGCGGGCGATGAGCGCCTCAGTCGCGTCGGCCGCCCGGTCGACGAGGAACTCCAGCTCCTTGCGCTCCGCGGCGGAGAAGTCCGACAGCACGTAGTCGGCCGGATCCTGGCGGCCCGGCGGTCGCCCGATGCCGAACCGTACCCGCAGGTAGTCCTTGCCGCCGAGTGAGCCGGACATCGACCGCAGCCCGTTGTGCCCGCCCTCGCCGCCACCCAGCTTGAGCCGCAGCTGCCCGTACGGGATGTCCAGGTCGTCGTGTATCGCGACGACCTGGTCCAGCGGCACCTTGTAGAACTGGCGCAGCGCGGCGACCGGGCCGCCGGACAGGTTCATGTACGTCATCGGCTTGGCGAGGACCACCCGCGGCGCCTCGGCGCCGAGGCCGAGCCGGGCCTCGGCGACCTGGGCGTGCGCGCGACGGTGCCGGCTGAACTTCGCGCCGAGCCGCCCGGCGAACAGATCGACCACCATGAACCCGACATTGTGCCGGTTCTTCGCGTACTCCGTCCCCGGATTACCCAGCCCGATGACGAGCCACGGCTCGTTCACGCCGGCTCCTCGGGTCAGGCCTGGACGGTCTCAGCTTCCGCGGTTTCGGCGGCTTCCGCAGCCTCGCCGGTCGGCGCGGCCTCGGCGACCTCACCCTCCATCTCGGCGGCGGTCGGTGCGGCGGCCACGACCGCGACCACCAGATCGGGGTCGGCGGCCAGCTCGACGCCGTCGGGCAGCTTGATCTCGCCGGCGGTCACCCGGGTACCGGCCTCCAGGCCCTCGACCGAGGCCTCCAAGGTCTCCGGCAGGCGGGTCGCGTCGGCCAGCACCGCGAGCCGGTCGTGCTCCAGCATGACCAGCGTGTTCCGGCCCGCCTCGCCGCCCAGGACGACGCGTACCTCGATGGTGACCTTCTCGCCCCGCTGCACGATCAGCAGGTCCACGTGGTCGAAGGTGTCCTTGATCGGGTCGCGCTGGATCGCCTTGGCCAGTGCGAGGACCTTCGTGCCGTCGGAGACCTCGATGTCGAAGACCTGGCTCGTGCCGCCGCGGCGGATCGCCGCCGCGAACTCCCGCGCGGGCAGCGCGATGTGCTTGGGCTTCTCGCCGTGGCCGTACAGCACGGCGGGCACCTTGCCGGCCCGGCGGGTACGCCGGGCACCACCCTTGCCGAACTCGGTGCGGGGCTCGGCGCTGATACGGACCTCGGACACGGGGTAACACCTTCCGTCTAGCTCTGTGCTGCATAAGAGTCGACTACGGTGCTCGGGCGAGGGGCGGCGGGCAGGCTGCTTGATCAGGTACCCGTGCCCGGAGCACCGCGTCGATCACGGCGCCTCGGCCGGCCGTCCGCAGGCGGCCCGCTGGGCACCCTCGCCGTGGCAACCGCACCAGCTTACCCGAGGGCCCGGCCGACACGGGCGCGGGGGCTGAGCTAGCTGGCGCTCGCTCCGCTCGCGCGGCCCCGACGCTCCTCAGGCGACGTCTTCCCTCCTCGCTGCGCTCGTCAGTCCAGACGCCACCCGCCTCGGAGGCTGAGCTAGCTGGCTCAGCTCAACCCGCCGAACAGCGTGGTGACCGAGCCGTCGTCGAAGACCTCGCGGATCGCGCGGGCGATCAACGGCGAGATCGACAGTACCGTGATCTTGTCGAGCCGCTTCTCCGGTGGCAGCGGCAGCGTGTTGGTGACGACCACCTCGCTGATCCGGCTGTTCTTCAGGCGCTCGGTCGCGGGGTCGGAGAGCAGCGCGTGGGTGGCCGCGACGATGACGTCGGCGGCGCCGGAGTCGAAGAGGATCTCGGCCGCGCGGGCGATGGTACTCCCGGTGTCGATCATGTCGTCGACGATCAGCGCGACCCGCCCCTCCACCTCGCCCACGACGCGGTTGGCGACCACCTGGTTGGGCTTGAGCGGGTCGCGGGTCTTGTGGATGAAGGCCAGCGGGCACCCGCCCAGCCGGTCGGTCCAGCGCTCGGCCACCCGGACCCGGCCGGAGTCCGGGGCGACCACGGTGAGCGGCCGCCCGGCGTACCGCTCCTGCACGTACCCGGCCAGCGCGTCCATCGCGAACAGGTGGTCCACCGGACCGTCGAAGAAGCGCAGTACCACGGTGATCCGCTTGGCCGAGCCGCGCTTCAGCGCGTCGACCATGATCATCGATTCCATCAGCCATTGGTTCACCGGCTGGCACATCGACTGCACCACGAACGCGTCGCTGCCCCGGACCGACTCCTTGTACCGCACGAAGATCTCGCCGTTGGCGAACTGGTACGCGTCGGTCGGGGTCGGCGCGACCCCGAGGAACTCGCCGATCTCCTCGGCCAACTCCGGGAACGCCCGCCCGGAGAAGAGCATCAGGCTCTTCTTGCTCTCGCCTATGATGCTGCCCATCGGCTCGGTGCTCCCTACCTCGAGTCGGTGTGCCGGAGATGACCGCGCCGACGACCTGCCTACTCGCTTGCAGTATCGCTCTGCGGCGGCTGCTCTGCATTTTCCCGCGCGCGCGCCGCCGCCTCCGCCGCCGCGGTACCCGGGCGGCGCTGCTCGACCCAGCGCGGGAAGATGCGCTGCGGGCCGCCGGACACCGCGAGCGCGCCGGGCGGGACGTCGCGGCGCACGACGGTACCGGCACCGGTGTACGCCCCGTCGCCGACCTCGACCGGGGCGACGAACATGTTGTCCGCGCCGGTACGGGCATGCGACCCGATCACCGTGCGGTGCTTGGCCACCCCGTCGTAGTTGACGAACACCGTGGCGGCGCCGATGTTCGTGTACTCGCCGATGGTGGCGTCGCCGACGTAGCTCAGGTGGGGCACCTTGGTACCGGTGCCGATCTGGGCGTTCTTGGTCTCCACGAAGGTACCGATCTTGCCGGCCTCGCCGAGTACCGTCCCCGGGCGCAGGTAGGCGTACGGCCCGACCGACGCCCCGGCCCCGATCCGCGACGCCGAACCGTGCGTACGCACCACCGCGGCCCGCGCGCCGACCTGCACGTCGGTCAGCATGGTGTCCGGGCCGACCAGCGCGCCCTCCTCGACGACCGTCGCACCGCGCAACTGGGTGTTCGGCTCGACGACCACGTCGCGGTCCAGCGTGACGGTCACGTCGATCCACGCCGTCGTCGGGTCGACGATGCTGACCCCGGCCCGCATCCAGTCCTCGTTGACCCGGTCCCGCAGCAGCGCGCGGAGCTGGGCGAGCTGGACCCGGTCGTTGACGCCGAGCGCCTCGTCCGGGTCGTCCGTGCGATGCGTCGCTACCCGGTGACCGGCTGCGACGAGCAGCCCGAGGACGTCGGTCAGGTACTCCTCGCCCTGGTCGTTGTCGGTCGACAGCTTGGCCAGCGCGTCGCGCAGCAGGGCGGCGTCGAACGCGTACGCCCCCGCGTTGATCTGCCGGATCAGCCGCTCGTCCGGGCCGGCGTCGCGCTCCTCGACGATGCGCTCCAGCCCGGCCGGGCCGGTGATGATCCGGCCGAGGCCGGTCGGGTCGGCCACCTCGGCGGTGAGCAGCGTGGCCGCGTACCCGCCGGCCTCGTGCCGGTCGACCAGCGCGGCGAGCGTCTGCGCCCGCAGCAGCGGCAGGTCGCCGTTCAGCACGACCACCGTGCCCGGCGCGTCGGCCGGCAATGCGATCCGCACCGCATGCCCGGTGCCGTGCTGCTGCTCCTGGAGGACCGCCTGCGCATCCGGGGCGGTCACCGCGAGGTGCGCGCGTACCTGGTCGGCACCGTTCCCGACGACCACCAGGGTCCGCTCGGCGGACAGCGGCGCCGCCGCGGCGAGCACGTGCCCGAGCAGGGTGCGGCCGAGCAGCCCGTGCAGCACCTTCGGTAACGCCGACTTCATCCGCTTGCCCTCGCCGGCGGCGAGCACGATGACGGTGCGGGACATGGCATGAGCTCCGTTTCGCGTCGGCAGGTGCGCCGGCGCCATGGTAGCCGCGTCCCCGCGAGGGCTCTGCCCCGCGGACCCCGGAAGCAGCGCCGGCTCCGCCGGCACCTCGCCGTCCCGGGGGAACGCGGGGGCGAAGCCCCCGCGCGGAACCGCCCAGGCCCCGGTGACCGGCAGCTTCCCGTCCGCGCGCCGCCGCCGGCAGGTCGACTTCGCGCTCTCCGGCATTGGCAGCTTAGGGCTCCCGGGAGAGGACTCGAACCCCTACAACGGGGACCAAAACCCCGCGTCCTGCCATTAGACGACCCGGGACGGCGCTTATACTTTACCGAACACCCGTCGCTCACCTGTTCGCCATTCCCCGTACCTGGGAATCTACGGTACCGTAGGTTACGGTAACGTAGGCGTAGTTAATCGACCAGGAGGTGCCACGATGTCGAATGCCCTGCTCGAACAGTCCCCCGCTCCCCACGGCGGACCGAAGCCGTTGACGGAAGGCACGCAGTCGCCCGGGATCCTGATCGGCCTCTGGGCGTTTGTGGTCATCCCGTTCGTGGCGCTGATCGCCGCCGTACCGGTCGCCTGGGGCGGCTGGCTGAGCTGGACCGACGTCGTGATCGCCCTGATCTGCTACATGACCGCCGGGCTGGGCGTGACGGTCGGCTTCCACCGGTACCTCACCCATGGGTCCTTCAAGGCGAAGCGCTGGCTACGGATCACCCTGGCGATCGCCGGCTCGACGGCGTTGCAGGGCGAGGTCATCCAGTGGGTGGCCGACCACCGGCGCCACCACGCGTACTCCGACATGGAAGGCGACCCGCACTCACCCTGGCGGTTCGGTACCAGCTTCTGGGCGCTGAGCAAGGGGCTGTTCCACGCCCACATGGGCTGGCTCTTCCAGCGGGAGCTGTCCAACCGGGCGCGGTTCGCCCCGGATCTGATGGCCGACAAGGACATCCGGCGCATCGACCGGTTCTTCCCACTGATCACGGCCGCCTCGCTGCTCGCCCCCGCGGCAGCCGGTGGGCTGATCACCTGGTCGTGGCAGGGCGCGCTGACCGCGTTCTTCTGGGCCGGACTGGTACGGGTATCGCTGCTGCACCACGTGACCTGGTCGATCAACTCGATCTGCCACGTCTACGGTGAACGCCCGTTCGAGCTTCGTGAGGGCGACAAGGCCGCCAACTTCTGGCCGCTGGCGGTCCTGTCCTTCGGGGAGAGCTGGCACAACCTGCACCACGCCGACCCGACCTGCGCCCGGCACGGCGTACTGCGCGGTCAGGTCGACTCGTCGGCGCGGCTGATCTGGATCTTCGAGAAGCTCCGGTGGGTCTACGACGTGCGCTGGCCGAAGCCGGACCGGATCGCGGCAAAACTCGCACCATCCCCCGGTGACTGAGGCTTCGGCGCCGAAGCCGTCCCGGGTCCGGATGTCGGCGACCCAGCGTCGCGAGCAGCTCATCACGATCGGCCGCCAGTTGTTCGCCGAACGGGGCTTCGACGCGACCTCGGTCGAGGAGGTCGCCGTCCGGGCCAAGGTCTCCAAGCCGGTCGTCTACGAACACTTCGGCGGCAAGGAGGGCCTGTACGCGGTCGTGGTGGACCGGGAGGTACGGGCGCTGCTCGACCGGCTGACCGCCGCGCTGACCGCCGGGGACCCGCACGAGCTGCTCGAACAGGCCGCCCTCGCGCTGCTGGACTACATCGAGGCGGAGACCGACGGGTTCCGGGTCCTGGTCCGCGAGTCCCCGGTGCTGTCCGCGACGGGCAGCTTCTCCAGCGTCCTCAACGACGTCGCGCACCAGGTCGAGCACATCCTCGGCGCCGAGTTCGAGGCGCGCGACTACGACCCGCGCCTCGCCGAGCTGTACTCGCAGGCCCTCGTCGGCATGGTGGCGCTCACCGGGCGCTGGTGGCTCGAGGTGCGCAAGCCCCGCAAGGAGACGGTCGCCGCGCACCTGGTGAACCTCGCCTGGAACGGACTCTCCCACCTGGAGAATAAGCCCGCCCTGCTCACCCGCCGGCCGCGCTGAGCGGCGCTCCGCTGGTTCGCCGCGCCTCCTCGGCCCGGACCTGCTCGACCGGCCCGACCCGGGTGTACAGGCCGGCGACGTAGAGCACCAGTCCGATGACGAACGACACGACGCACTTGGTGACGTTGTAGTTGAACACGTTCAGGTCGGTCTGCAGCAGGGCCAGCATGAACATGCCGACGACCAGGAAGGCCAGGCCGCCGAACAGGTTCAGGACGTGGTCCCAGTTGTGGTTGACGATGATGCCGACCAGGACGACCGCGCCGACCAGGATGGACAGCACCGAGAACGCCAGGTTGGTCCGCAGCCCGAGCGCCTGGATGTCGTCCCGGGAGAAGAACCCGTGGCCCCAGCCGACCGCGAGCCCGACGACCCCGTACGCGAGGACGTAGAGGGCGGTCAGGGCGGCCAGGAACCGGTACAGCCCGCGGTACCGGTGGTTGGTGGGCAGGTGCAGCAACATGCGCATGCCCCCGATGTTCCTCCCGTTTGAGCGGGCGAAACGTCAAACCTGGCGATGTGCTCCCGAGTCGGTACCGGTCCGGCCGTAGAGGCCGGCAGCGAACACGATGGTGCCCAGCACGAACGACACGATGCAGTTGGTCATCGAGAATCCGAGGAAGTTCACGTCGGTCCGCAGCAGGCCCAGCATGAGCATTCCGACCGCCATGAACAGCAGGCCGCCCAGGAGGTTGACCAGGTGGTCGAGGTTGCGCCCGACGACGGCGCAGACCACGAGCACGGCGCCGCTGACGATGGACAGCCAGGCGAAGGCGAGGTTGGTCCGCAGGCCGAGTACCCACGGCAGGTGGTCCTGCGCGAACGCCGCGGTACCCCAGGTCCGCGCGGAGCCCACGATCCCGAACAGCAGGATGTACCCGCCGACCAGGGCGGCGAGGATGCGGTACAGCGGGCGCAGCGGGTGGTTGACGGGAAGATGCGTGAGCATGGTCAGGATTCTGCCGCATGCCCGTCAGGCGTCGCCGACCCGGTCGGCGAGGACGAGCCAGGCGTCCTCGGTGCGCACCCGCTGCTCCCGTACCGCCCGAAGTTCGGCGTCCAGCGCGCTGACCTTCTCGTAGTCGGTGGCGTGCGTCGCCAGGTCCTCGTGCAGCCGTAGCTCGCGCTCCTCCAGCTTCCCGACCTGCCGCTCCAGCCGGGCCAGCTCCTTCCTGGCCGCCCTGAGCTGGGCAGCGTCGGAGGGTACCGCGGAGCGCGGTGCAGCCGTCGCAGGTGCCGAAGGCAGTCTGGACACGTACTCGTCGACCCCGCCGGGTAGGTGGGTCAGGTGGCCGTCGCCGAACATGCCGTACACGGTGTCGGCGACCCGCTCCACGAAGTACCGGTCGTGGCTGGCCACGATCAGCGTGCCGGGCCAGGAGTCCAGCAGGTCCTCCAGCGCCGCGAGGGTATCGGTGTCCAGGTCGTTGGTCGGCTCGTCGAGCAGCAGCACATTGGGCTCTCCGGCGAGCAGGCGGAGCAGTTGCAGCCGGCGCCGCTCCCCGCCGGACAGGTCGGCGACCGGCGCCCACAGCCGCTTGTCGGTGAACCCGAACACCTCGGCGAGCTGCGCGGCGGACAGTTCGCGCCGGCCGAGTACCACCCGGCGGGCGATCTCCTCGACGGCGTCCAGGACGCGCAGGTCTTCAGGCAGCTCGGTCAGCTCCTGGGAGAGGAAGGCGGGACGGACCGTCGAGCCGACCGTGACCTTGCCGGCGGCCGGCGCGAGCGCCCTGGTGAGTACCCGCAACAGCGTGGTCTTACCGGTGCCGTTGGCCCCCACGATCGCGATCCGGTCGCCGGGCCCGACGTGCCAGGTCACGCCGTCGAGGAGAACCCGGGAACCGAGGGCAACGCGAACGTCGGCCAGCTCGTAGACCTGCCGGCCCAGCCGGGCGGTCGCCAACCGGACGAGGGACACCGCGTCGCGCGGTGCGGGTACGTCGGCGATCAGCGCGTTGGCCGCCTCGATACGGAACTTCGGCTTGCTCGTCCGGGCTTGTGGCCCCCGGCGCAGCCAGGCGATCTCCTTGCGGAGCAGGTTCTGCCGGCGCGCCTCCGCGGCCGCCTCCTGGGCCGCCCGCTCGGCCCGGGCCAGTACCCATGCGGTGTACCCGCCCTCGTAGGCCCGAACTGTGCGGTCGGCGACCTCCCAGGTGCGGGTGGACACCGCGTCGAGGAACCAGCGGTCGTGCGTCACGACGACCAGCGCGCCCTTCCGCGCCCGCAGATGCCCGGCGAGCCAGGCGATGCCGGCGACGTCGAGGTGGTTCGTCGGCTCGTCGAGTACCAGCAGGTCGAAACCCCGGACCAGCAGGGCGGCCAGCGCGACCCGGCGCCGCTCGCCGCCGGACATCGGGCCGAGCGGCTGGTCCAGACCCAGCCCCGGCATGCCGAGCCCGGTCAGCACGGTGCGGATCCCGGCGTCGCCGGCCCACTCGTGCTCGGCGGCGAAGGCCGCCGGCAGCCAGGCGGAACCGAGCACGACATCGCGAACCGTGCCGGTAAGGTCCAGTGCCTGCGGCAGCGCCAGGACCCGCAGGTCCCGCCGGTGCGTGACGCGGCCCTCGTCCGGCTCGTCCGCCTTCGTGATCAACCGCAGCAGGGTCGACTTGCCGGCGCCATTGAGCCCGACGACACCGATCCGATCGTCGTCCTCGATGCCGGCGGAGACCTCGGTCAGCAGGGGGCCGACGCCGCCGTACCCCTTGGCCACCCGGTCCAGGTTGACGATGTTCGGCACGTCAGACCACCCGGGCACCGGCCACCGGGCCGGTGGCGGTCAGCGCGGTGCGGCAGGTGTCGCTGTCGGACAGTTCGGTGGCGAGCGCGCTGGCGTGGCCGGCGTCGCGGGCGAGGAACAGGCAGGTCGGGCCGGATCCGGAAACCATCGCCGCGAGCGCGCCGGCCTTCTGCCCGGCGGCGAGGGTACCGGCCAGGCTCGGGCGCAGGGACAGCGCGGCGGCCTGCATGTCGTTGCCGAGCGCGGCGGCCAGTACCGCCGGATCGCGCTGGCGCAGCGCGCCGAGCAGTTCGTCGGGCGCCCCGAGCGGGGCCTCGGCCGCGCCGCGGTCGCGCAGCCGGTCCAGTTCGGCGTAGACCGCCGGGGTGGACAGGCCCACCTCGGCGATCGCGACGACCCAGTGCCAGGTGACCGGCCGGGCGAGGACCGGGCTGACCGTATCACCCCGGCCGGTGCCCAGCGCAGTGCCGCCGTGGACGAGGAACGGCACGTCGGAGCCGACCCGCGCGGCAATCTCGCCCAGCTCGTCCCGGGACAGGCCGGTACCCCACAGCGCGTCGCAGGCGACCAGCGCGGCGGCCGCGTCGGCGCTGCCACCGGCCAGGCCACCCGCGACCGGGATCTGCTTGCGCAGGTGCAGCCGCGCCCGCGGCGATACCCCGGTCGCCTCGGCCAGTTCCCGGGCGGCGCGCAGGACGAGGTTGGCGCCGTCCAGCGGCAGGATGCCGGCGCCCTCGCCCTCCATGGTCAGCGTCAACTGGTCGCCCCGCCGCGCGGTCACCTCGTCGTAGACGGCGATCGCGTGATAGACGGTCGTCACTTCGTGGTACCCGTCGGGGCGCAGCGCACCGACCGCGAGGTGCAGGTTGACCTTTGCCGGTACCCGCACCTTCACCGGACCGGACGCTGCGAAGCGCGGGCGCCCTTCCTCGAACAACGCTTCGGTCATCGCTGCGCCGCCACGGCCGCGAACTGTTCCACGGTGAGCGATTCCCCCCGCGCGCCCGGGTCGACGCCCGCGGTGGTGAGGATCCGCGCGGCCGCGTCCGGCCCGCCCGCCCAGCCGGCGAGCGCGGCCCGCAGCGTCTTGCGCCGCTGCGCGAACGCCGCGTCGACCACCGCGAAGACCGCCGCGCGGTCGATGTCCGCGGGCGGCTGCCGGGCCGTGAAGGCCACCAGCCCCGAATCCACGTTCGGTACCGGCCAGAAGACGCCGGGCGGCACCCGGCCCGCCGGGCGGGCCTGCGCGAACCAGGCGAGCTTCACCGTCGGTACCCCGTAGACCTTCGAGCCGGGCGCCGCGGTGAGCCGGTCGGCGACCTCCTTCTGCACCATCACCAGCCCGTGCCGCAGCGTCGGTACCGTCGCCAGCAGGTGCAGCACAACCGGTACCGCCACGTTGTACGGCAGGTTGGCCACCAGCGCGGTCGCGCCGGCCACCTCGTCGGCGTGCAGGCGCAGCGCGTCGCGGTGCAGCACGGTGAGCTTGTCCGCGTGCTCGGGCGCCCGCTGCTTCACGGTCTCCGGCAACTGCGCGGCCAGCGCCGGATCGATCTCCACGGCGGAGACGTGTGCGACGGCGGGCAGCAGTCCGAGGGTGAGCGAGCCGAGGCCCGGCCCGACCTCCAGCACGTCGTCGGCCGGGTCGAGCGCGGCGGCGGCCACGATGCGGCGCACCGTGTTGGCGTCGTGCACGAAGTTCTGGCCGAGCCGCTTGGTCGGGCGCAGGCGCAACAGGGCCGCGAGATCACCGATCTCCGTCGGCCCCAGAAGGCCCCTCACGCGCGCCAGCTCCCGAAGACCCGCTCGCCGGTCGCCGAGATTCCCGCGCAGACCTCGTCGAGGTCGGCCTCCTTGGCGGCGGCCAGCGCGCGGACGGTCAGCGGGATCAGGTACGGCGCGTTGGGCCGGCCCCGGTACGGCATCGGCGTCAGGTAGGGCGCGTCGGTCTCCACGAGGAGCTGGTCGAGCGGGGTCGCCCTGGCCGCCTCCCGCAGCTGCGGCGCGTTCTTGAAGGTGACGGTACCGGCGAACGACAGCACGTACCCGCGCTTCACGCACTCGACCGCGAACGCCTCGTCGCCGGAGAAGCAGTGCAGCACGACGCCGTCCGGCGCGCCTTCGTCGTCGAGTACCCGCAGCACGTCCGCGTGGGCGTCGCGATCGTGGATGACGAGGGCCTTGCCGGTGTCCTTGGCGATCTGGACGTGCGCCCGGAAGCTGCGCTCCTGCGCCGCGCGGCCGGCCTCGCCGGTGCGGTACCGGTCCAGGCCGGTTTCGCCGATACCGCGTACCCGCTCCTGGCCGGCCAGGCCCTCGATGACCCGCAGCGCCTCGTCGAGGTCGGCCAGCCGGGGCGCCTCGTTCGGGTGCAGCGCGACGGTCGCGAGCACCGCCGGCTGCGCCGCGGCCAGCGCCGCGCTCCACCGCGACGACTCGACGTCGACCCCGACCTGCACCAGCCGGGTCACCCCGACCGCGCGGGCCGCCTCGATACCGGCGACCGGATCGCCGCCCACGATGTCGAGGTGGGTGTGCGAGTCCAGGACCGGTACCGGCAGCGGCGCAGGTGGCGGAGGCACGGGTGTCATCGGATACCAGCATGCCAGATGCGTCGATCATCGCTCGCAGGCGACGAACCTAACCGGATGATAAGGAAGCTTCACATCCTGTTAACCATGGCGGCCCGTATCCGGCCTAGATTCGGACCGTGCGTGTGGCCTACGACGGGGCGATCTACCCGGCCGAGCCGGTCGGGCGGGGCGCCGCGTACGAACTGTTCACCGACCGGCCGGCCGACGGCTTCCTGCCGAACCCCCGGCCCGGCGCCATGGTGCCGTACCGGCGGTTCGTGCCGGGCGGCGACGTCCAGGTCGTCGAGGGCGTGGCGCCGGTACCGCCGGACGAGCCGCTGCGGGCGCCGCTGAGCCGGACGCTGAACTGGGCGACTGTCCAGCGGCTGAGCCAGGCCCCGCCGGTCGCCGACCTGGTCGCGGCGATCCGGGGCAGCGTCCGCATCCGGCCCGGTACCCGGATGGTCAAGGTGCTGTCCGCCGCGCAGCTCACCGAGTACCTGCACGGCGCGCTGCCGCGCGGCTTCTGCTACCGCGAGCACGACATCGCCCACCTGCGCACCCCGGCCGAGCTGGGCGTGCTGCGCGCCGACGGCGAAGACGCCGCTCCGGGGTCGGACGACGTCGTGTTCGCGCTGCGCTGGCGGGCCGTCGACGCGGTGGACTACGCGATCCCGTACCCGGTGGAGGTCGACGGGCTGGTCCGGATGCCGCCGCACCACCGGCTCGGGCCGGCGGTCCTGGGTACCGGCTTCGCGCCGTCGGGGCAGCACCTGATCCCCGAGTGGGTCACCGCGCAGCTCGCCGACCTGCCGCTGACCGCCCTCGCCGAGTTGATCGCGTACACCGCCGACGGTACCGAGGTCGTGCTGTACCGGTACCTGGCGGAGCAGCGGGCGTGGGGCCGGATGGTCGGGCCGCAGTGGCGGCACCTGTTCGCGCACGTTCCGGGCGTGGTACCGGAGCAGGAGTACCTCCCCCTACCGGAGACGCCGACCGTGCTCGTCGGCTGGTACCGCGGCCAGGAGTTCGGCGCGGTCGCCGACCCGCCGGCCGAGTTCCGGCTGCTCGCCAAGACCCGGGCCACCCGGTACCCGGTCGAGGCGCTCGCGCGGCGGACCCGGTACGTGCGGTGGCGGGGACAGGACTGCTCGGTGGTCCGCGACGACGGCGACTGGCTACGGGTCCGGCTGGTCCGGCCGGACGTGGAGGCGGTCGTCCGGCTGGGCGCGACCTGCCTGGAACGCGGCGTGTACGAGACCTGGGCGCCGTACCGCGAAAGCACTGCCCAGCGCAGCCACGACATCCGGTACGAACTCACCGCCCTCGTCTCCGCCTGAGCCGCTCAGCCGGTACCTCAAGAGCCTCGGCAAGGAAGACTCGCCAGGGTGTACCGGGAACGCGCCGGTCGCGCTCCCATCGACTGACCTCGTGCCGGGTGACCGTCGGGCCCCCAGGGTTTCCTTCATAGTCAACGCCGTCTCCTCCCCATCCGACCCCGCAACCGTTGTCCTCCGGCCGGGCGTGGCGTCCCCGTGGCGTGCCGGGCCCGGCCGGCCGGCGAGCGCCGCCTCTGGCGTCTCGCTGAGTGAGGTCACCGTGATTGACGAGGAATCCCTCGGTTCGCTGATCGCACGACGGCGGCAAGAACTCGGGAAGAGCCAGGATCGGCTGGCTGACCTGATGTGTGCTGTGTCGGGCAGGGCCACCGTGACCAAGAACGAGGTGTCCCGGTACGAGCGGGAGGAGCGGATCCCTACCTCGGAGTCCCTTCGATTGCTTGCTCAGGCGCTCGACATGTCCGTGGACACGTTGGAGCACGCGGCAGCGATAGCCCGTACGCACCGTCGACGAGCCCAAGCCGCTCGAGTCCTGGAGGCGGCGAATCCGATCGGCAGCCCGGCTACCGTGAATATCGCCGCCGCCGAGCGGGAGGAGGACGAGACGGAACGCCGCGAGGTGCTTCGCAGCATTGCCGCAGCCAGCCTGGTGGTGGCAGGGTGGCCGGTTGGCGCTCGACCGGGGGTCGAGCTACCCCGTCGCATCCTTCCCGAACATGCGACAGAACTCCGCGAGGCAACGAACCTCTACCGCGCCTGGGTGAGCCGGCACGGCGGCGGTCGGCTCCGGCGCGGCGTCGCGGCGCTGCTGGAACGCGCCAGCATGATGCACAGCGCTTCGACCGACGAAGGCATGAAGTGCGAGCTGCTCCAGATCATCGCCGACCTCGCCGGGCTTGGCGCTTACATCGCCCGCGACGTGGAAGCCCACGGCGACGCCCGCGAGATGTACCGCCTCGCATTGCAAGCCGCCAAAGCAACTGAGGACCGGCATCTCGGCGGGCACCTCATCGTCCGCATGGCGGGCCACAACATCGAACTCCGGCGGCCCGGCGACACGCTGGGACTGCTCGGGGCGGCTAGGCAAGCGGCCCGTTCCGCGCTCAGCCCAGCTGAGCGGGCCAACCAACTCTGTATCGAAGCGTGGGCGAACGCGCAACGCCGTGACACCGATGCCGTCCGGCGAGCGGTGGGCCAGGCGGAGGAGGAGTTCGCCAGGCAGGACGGCACCGAGTTTGAGTCTTGGGGCAGGCAACACGTTACCGAGGCAGAGCTGTTCAGCCTGACCGGGGCGGCGTATGGCGACCTCGCCCGCGCTGACCGGCGCCACGCCAGCACCGCGATCGCGCGCCTTCAGCGAGCCTTGACCCTACGGGGCGCGGCGCACGCCCGAAACCGCACTCTGGACCTGGTGAGTCTTGCCGAGGCCTTTGTCATCGCGAATGAGCTGGACGAGGCCGGCAACGCCGCGTTCCTGGCGCTGGAACAGGTCGACGACGTCGCCTCCGGACGGCTGGCCAACCGGCTGAGCGAGGTCGGGAGAGCTTTGTCTCCGCATCGAAACAGGTCCGAACTCGTAGACGCATTCCTGTACCAGCTTCCCGTGCGGCTCTCCCGACCGCACAGCCGTGGCGGGCTTTTTTCGTAGGAAAAGGACTCCTACTCATCGCGTGCACGGCATCGTCGATGACGCCCTCGTGGCCGTGGCCGCCGTACCCGCCGTGGAACGACTCCGGCGGGAAGTCCAGCTGCAGGAAGTGTGCCTGCGCCGACCTCCAGCAGGCGCGCACAACCCTGTTCTTGCAGCCGTCATCCGGCCAGCCGCGCCAACTCTTCGTCCACAATGGACGGATCGAGCTTCTTGAACACCGGCTTTGGCGGGTCGAGCTTGCGACCGACCTCGACGGGCGTCGACACCCACCGGGCGCCGGCGGTGTAGTCGCCGGTCAGGACGGGGTACCCGGGGCCGCCGTCCAGATCCTCGACCTCGACGATCGACGGCATCGGCGCGTGTACCCCGGTGCCGCCGAGCAGTTCGTGGATCTTCTGTGCGGCGTGCGGGAGGAACGGGGTCAGCAGCGTGTTGCAGTCGCTGACCGCCTGCAGCGCCACGTGCAGGATCGTACCCTGCCGTACCGGATCGTCCTTGATCTTCCAGGGCGCCTGGTCGGACAGGTACTTGTTCGCCTCCGCCACCACCCGCATCGCCTCGGTGATCGCCTGCTTCTGGCGGTGCCGTTCGATCAGCCCGCCGACCGTGTCGAACGCGGTTCGCGTGCTGGTGAGCAGCGCCTCGTCGGCGTCGGTGAACACCACGGCGGGCGGGATCGCGCCGAAGTTCTTCGCCGCCATCGAGATCGACCGGTTGACCAGGTTGCCCCAGCCGGCGACCAGCTCGTCGTTGTTGCGGCGGAGGAACTCCGCCCAGGTGAAGTCGGTGTCGGTGTTCTCCGGCCCGGCCACGGCGATGAAGTAGCGCAGCGCGTCCGGGTCGTACCGGGACAGGAAGTCGCGCACGTAGATGACCACCGAGCGCGACGAGGAGAACTTGCGACCCTCCATGGTCAGGAACTCGCTGGACACCACCTCGGTGGGCAGCGCGAGCTTGCCGTACTCCCCCGGCTCGCCGCCGCGCGAGCCCTCGCCGTTGTACGCGAGCAGCTCGGCCGGCCAGATCTGGGCGTGGAAGGTGATGTTGTCCTTGCCCATGAAGTAGTACTGCCGGGCGTCCTGCGCAGCCGCCGACCACCAGCGCTGCCAGGCGGCATCGTCACCGGAGCGGCGGGCCCACTCGATCGCCGCCGACAGGTACCCGATGACCGCGTCGAACCACACGTACAGCCGCTTGTTAGGGTTGTCGACCCAGCCCGGCAGCGGTACCGGGATGCCCCAGTCGATGTCGCGGGTCATCGCACGCGGGCGGATGTCGTCGAGCAGGTTCAGCGAGAACTTCAGGACGTTGGGCCGCCAGTCGGTGCGCGTCTTCAACCACTGTGCGAGGGCGTCGGCCAGCGCCGGCAGGTCCAGGAAGAAATGCTCGGTCTCGACGAACTCCGGCGTCTCGCCGTTGATCCGCGACCGCGGGTTGATCAGGTCGGTCGGGTCGAGCTGGTTGCCGCAGTTGTCGCACTGGTCGCCGCGGGCGCTGGGGTACCCGCAGATCGGGCAGGTGCCCTCGATGTACCGGTCGGGCAGCGTGCGACCGGTCGACGGGGAGATCGCGCCATGCGTGGTCTGCTTGATCATGTACCCGTTGTCGTAGCAGGTCTTGAACAGCTCCTGCGCGACCGCGTAGTGGTTTCGCGTGGTGGTCCGGGTGAACAGGTCGTAGGACAGGCCCAGCGCGGCGAGGTCCTCGACGATCAGCCGGTTGTACCGGTCGGCCAGCTCGCGCGGCGTCACGCCCTCCTTCTCGGCCTGGACGAGGATCGGGGTGCCGTGCTCGTCGGTACCCGAGACCATGAGCACGTCGTGCCCCGCCATCCGCATGTACCGGCTGAACACGTCGGAGGGCACCCCGAAGCCGGAGACATGGCCGATGTGGCGCGGCCCGTTGGCATACGGCCAGGCAACCGCGGCGAGAACGTGGCTCATGTCGCGGCCTCGCTGCGCTCGCCCACGCCATGAGGCACGAAAACGCTGAGCCCCTGATTCGCTCGCTGACGCTCGCTCATGTCGCGGCCTCGCTGCGCTCGCCCACGCCATGAGGCACGAAAACGCTGAGCCCCTGATTCGCTCGCTGACGCTCGCTCATGGACAACCAGACTACTGACCCGGCCGGCCGACACGCGCCCGAGATCCGCCGCCCGGCCGGCCGCCCGGTGTCCAATTGCGGAATGACGGCCACGCACGGTAACCAGCCCCAGGGTGAGCAACCCGTCCCTGAGCAGGCCGGCAGCCGCCCCTGGCCGGCGCCGGGTACGGATGCCGGATGGTGGTACGGCGAGGCGCCTTCCGGGGTTCCGGTCACGCCGGCCCCGGCCCCGGCCCCGGCCGGGCGCCGTCCGGCGCCGGCCCGCCACCGCGGGCGTCGCGCCCTGCCCGTCCCGAGCGAGGCGCCCACGGCAGTCCTCGTGGTGCCGGCACCGCCACCGGTTCCGCACGCGGTCTGGGAACCCGACGACCGGGACGACTGGGCGATGCGGATCATGCGGGCCGGCCGCCGGCCGCGCGCCCTGGCCGCCGCGCCGCCCCGTCGGGTACGCGCGCCGCGGGCCACCCGCCGTCCGCTGCCCGGCCTCGCCGCTCTGGTACTGCTCGGGCTGCTGGGCGCGTTCTTCGCCTGGTTCAGCTCCGAGCCGTTGTGGCTCTCGCTGGGCCACGGCACCACGGGTACCGCGACGGTGCGCACCTGCCGCGTCCACGGCGTCGCCACGACCTGCGCCGACTTCACCGCCAACGGGGACGCGTTCCTGGCCACCGGCGTACCGCTGCTCGGCAGCGGACCGGTGGCGACCGGCGCGAAGGTCCCCGCCCGGATGGTCTCCGCGACCGGCTCGGCGGCATACACCGGAAGCGCGCCGCCGCGCTGGGTACCGAGCCTGCTCGCCGTCCTGCTGTGCGGCTTCGGCATCGCCTGGCTCACCGGCGGGTACCGGCTGCCGGGCCGCCGGACGCGGCTGTACGCGCTCCTGTTGAGCCTGGCGAGCCCGCTTCTCGTCACCGCAGGCATGCTCGCCTTCACCTGGTGACCGTTCACCCCGTGACAACGGCCTGGTAGACCTCCCGCTTGGGCAGCCCGTGCCGGCGCGCCACGAGGGCGATCGCGTCGCGGCGCGGGGTACCCCCGGCCTCGTGCCCGGCCACCTCGGCCCGCAGGCCCGCGTCGTCCGGTCGCACCGGGGCGGCCGCCGGCGCGCCAGCCACCACCAGCACACCTGGCGCCGGATCAGCGGCGGCGAGCGCGCCGAGCGGCTCGCGGAGCACCTCGGCACCGGGGCGGTACAACGCCGCCGGCCGGTCCGCGCCAAACGCGGCCGCGAGGTCGGCCCAGGCGCCCGGCTCGACGAACACCAGCGTCCGCGGCTCGGTGGCCAGCTCCGCGAGTCGCGGCGGGGCGGGCCGCCGGTCCTCCACGCAGAACCGGTCGCAGGGCAACCCGGACAGGGCCAGCGCGGTGATCACGGCGCTCGGACCGGGCACTGCGGTCACCGGTACCCCAGCATCGAGCGCGGCCCGCACCAAGCGGTGAGCCGGGCCGGACCCGTCGGTGACCACCGCGACGGTCGCGCCGCCGCGCAGCGCTGCGAGCAGTTCGTCCTCCGGCAGGTCGGCAGGGGCGACCAGATCCGCGCCGGCCAGCGCCGCCCGGGCCCGCTGCGACCCGGCTTCGGCGCCACCGACCAGGATGAGCGTGCCCATAGCAACCTCCACGGGTGTCACCGGCGGCACCCGCAGCCTACGATCGCAGCGTGACTGCGGCCGTGCTGACCGAACCTGACCTGCGCGACGCCTCGGCGGCGGAGCCCGGCCGGACCCCGGTACCGGAGCTGACCCGGCGCCGGCTGGTACCCCCGATGCCCGCCGACGGTGCGGTCTCGTGGATCGCGACCGGTCTGATCACGGCCGCCGCGGCGATCATCCGGCTGGTCGGGCTGAGCAAGCCTACCGGGATGATCTTCGACGAGATCTACTACGCGCCCGAGGGCCAGGATCTGATCCACCACGGCGTGGAGTGGGACCGCGCGAACAACACCGGCGCCTTCGTGGTACACCCGCCGCTGGGCAAGTGGCTGATCGGCGGGGCGCAGGCGATCTTCGGGGAGCACGAGTTCGGCTGGCGGTTCGCCTCGGCCGTGGCCGGCATCCTCTCGGTACTGATCGTCATCCGGCTCGGCCGGCGGATGTTCCGCTCGACCGCCCTCGGCTGCGCGGCGGGCCTGTTGATGACGCTGGACGGGCTGCACTTCGTGCTGTCCCGCACGGCGCTGCTGGACATCTTCGTGATGTTCTTCGTGCTGGCCGCGTTCACCTGCCTGGTACTCGACCGGGACCAGCGGCGGCGGCGCTGGCTGCGCGCGCTGGAGGCGGGTGTGAACCCGGCCCGGGGCAGCCGGCCGGCGTTCGCGATCCCGTGGTGGCGGCTGGCCGGCGCGGTGCTGATCGGCTGCGCGATGTCGGTCAAGTGGAGCGCGCTGTGGTACATCCTGCTGTTCGGCGTGCTCGTCGTCATCTGGGAGGCCGGCGCGCGGCGCAGCGCGGGGGTACCGGCGCCGTGGCTTGACGCGCTGCGCGGCGAGCTGGGCTGGCTGGTGCTGTGCGGCGGCATCGTCCTGGCCGTGTACCTGGCGAGCTGGACCGGCTGGTTCCTCACCGATGGCGGGTACGACCGGCACTGGCTGGCGCACCAGGGCAAGTCGGAGCCGCCGATCATCGGGCCGCTGATCGACCTGTACCAGTACCACCGCGAAGCGATGAACTTCCACGACCACCTCACCACCAAACACTCGTACCAGTCGTGGCCGTGGCAGTGGCTGCTGCTCGGCCGGCCGGTCGCGTTCTACTGGTCGAACGCGGGCCCGTGCGGCAGCGCCAACTGCGCGGCCGAGGTGCTGCTGCTGGGTACCCCGGTCCTGTCGTGGGCGTTCATCCCGGCGCTGGCCGGCCTCGCCTGGTTCGGCATCAGCCGGCGCGACTGGCGGGCCGGTGCCATCGGGCTCGGCGTGGCGGTCGGCATACTCCCCTGGTTCTGGTGGGAGTTCTCCGACCGCACGATGTTCTACTTCTACGTGCTGCCGGCCGAGCCGTTCCTGATCCTCGGGTTGGTATACGTCCTCGGCGCCCTGATCCGCCGGCCGGACCGGCCGGGTGTGATCCGCGCGGCCGGCGGTACCGAACTGCTCGACCCGGCCGACCGGCGCATCATGGGCGTCATCTTCGCCGCCGCGTTCGTGTTCGCGGTCGCCGTGATATTCGCGTACTTCTATCCGATCTACACCGGCTCGAACATCACCTACGAGCAGTGGCTGGCCCGCATGTGGCTGGGCAACCGCTGGATCTGACAGGCCCGCGGCTAACGCGCGTCGAACAGGGCGCCTGTACAGGCGATCCGGATCGAGTTGGCCTTCCGCTCGCGCAGGCGGTCGAGCAGTTCGAGGACCGTGCTCCCCTTGGCGACCTCGTCGTCCAGCACGATGACGTCCCGGCCGGCCACCGAGATGTTGCGGCAGATGCGATACCGGAGCTTTTCAGCTACAGCCGCTGGTTGAACCGCAGCCCTCGCAGACGTAACAGCTACCGGCCGGTCGCATCTTGGTACCGCACGTGAAGCACAGCGGCGCATCCGCGGCCTTGCCCTGTACCAGCTCCAGCAGCTCGGTCGAGGAATGCGCCTGGCTGGGAGCCGGCTTCTCCGCGGCCTTCTCCTCGACCGCCTTCTCCTTGACCTTGTCCTCGATCGGTGCCGAGGCGGCCATCGCGGCCAGGTCAACCGACGCGTCCTCGGCTGCCGTTGCCGCCCCGCTCTCCGCCCGCAACTGCGCGGCGCGCTCCTCTGCGGTGAAGATGCCCAACTCGGCGCGGCGTTCGTACGGCAGGAAGTCCAGCGCCAGCCGGCGGAAGATGTAGTCCATCACCGAAGCCGCCATGCGGATGTCCGGATCGTCGGTCATCCCGGCCGGCTCGAAGCGCATGTTGGTGAACTTCGAGACGAACGTCTCCAGCGGCACGCCGTACTGCAGACCGATCGAGATGGCGATCGAGAACGCGTCCATCACGCCGGCGAGCGTGGAGCCCTGCTTGGACATCTTGAGGAAGACCTCGCCCAGGCCGTCGTCGGGGTACGACGAGGCGGTCAGGTATCCCTTGGCACCGCTGACCGAGAAGGACACCGTCTCGGACGGCCGCTTCTTCGGCAGGCGCTTGCGTACCGGGCGGTACTCGACGACCTTCTTCTCCACCACGGCCGGCTCAGCCGGGTTGTTCTTGGCGGCCGGTTCCTTCCTGGCCGCCGACAGCGGCTGGCCCACCTTGCAGTTGTCCCGGTAGATGGCCAGCGCCTTGAGGCCCAGCTTCCAGCCCTCGAAGTAGATCTTCTCGACGTCCTCGACGCTCGCCGACTCCGGCATGTTGACCGTCTTGGAGATCGCGCCGGAGATGAACGGCTGTACCGCCGCCATCATCCGCACGTGCCCCATCGGCGCGATCGACCGCTCCCCCATCGCGCAGTCGAACACGGGGCAGTGCTCGGGCTTCAGGCCGGGCGCGTCGATGACGTGACCGTGGTCGGCGATGTGCTCGACGATCGCCTCGACCTGCTCCTCGGGGTATCCGAGGGCGCGCAACGCCCGCGGTACCGTCTGGTTGACGATCTGCATCGAGCCGCCACCGACCAGCTTCTTGAACTTGACCAGCGCCAGGTCCGGCTCGATACCGGTGGTGTCGCAGTCCATCATCAGGCCGATCGTGCCGGTGGGCGCGAGTACCGACGCCTGCGCGTTGCGCCAGCCGCTCTTCTCGCCGAGCTGGTTGCCCAGCCGCCACTGCTGCGCCGCCTCGGCCAGCAGCGCCTTGGCGTTGGCCCCGCGGGCGCCGACCGCGTCGCTCGCGGCCGCATGCTTGCGCATCACCCGCTGGTGAGCGGTCGCGTTGCGGGCGTACCCCTCGTAGGGTCCCACCGCGCCGGCCAGCTCGGCGGAGCGGCGGTAGGCGGTGCCGGTCATGAGCGCGGTGATGCCGGCCGCGACCGAGCGCCCCTCCTCCGAGTCGTACGGCAGACCCGAGGCCATCAGCAGCGCGCCCAGGTTGGCGTACCCGATGCCGAGCTGCCGGTACGCCCGCGTGGTGGCGGCGATCTTCTGCGTCGGGAAGTCCGCGAAGCAGATCGAGATGTCCATCGCGGTGATCACCAACTCGACCGACCGGACGAACTTCGCCACCTCGAACGTCCCGTCCGCCCGCAGGAACTTCAGCAGGTTGAGCGAGGCCAGGTTGCACGAGGAGTTGTCCAGGTGCATGTACTCCGAGCACGGGTTGGACGCGGTGATCCGGCCGGTCTCCGGGCAGGTGTGCCAGTCGTTGATCACGTCGTCGTACTGGATGCCCGGGTCGGCGCACTCCCACGCCGCTTGCGCCATCTTGCGGAACAGCTCCCGCGCGTCGACGGTCTCCACGACCGAACCGTCCAGGCGGCCGCGCAGCTCGAAGCTCGTGCCGTCTTCCACCGCCCGCATGAACTCGCCGGACACCCGGACCGAGTTGTTGGCGTTCTGGTACTGCACGCTGACGATGTCCGAGCCACCGAGGTCCATGTCGAAGCCGGCGTCGCGCAACGCCCGGATCTTGTGCTCCTCGCGCGCCTTGGTCTCGATGAACTCGACCACGTCCGGGTGGTCGACGTCGAGGATGACCATCTTGGCCGCGCGCCGGGTGGCCCCGCCGGACTTGATGGTGCCGGCACTCGCGTCCGCACCGCGCATGAAGCTGACCGGGCCGGACGCGGTGCCGCCGGAGGACAGCAGCTCCCTGGACGACCGGATGCGCGACAGGTTCACCCCCGAACCCGAGCCGCCCTTGAAGATCAAACCCTCTTCCTTGTACCAGTCGAGGATCGAATCCATCGAGTCGTCCACGGCCAGGATGAAGCAGTTGTGTACCCGCAGGTTGCCCGACAGGTACTCGCCGCTCTCGGTCTGGATGTCGTAGACCTCCATCGGGCCGAGGTGCTCGACCCGGGCGATCTCCAGCCGCTTGACCGGACCGGCCGAGCGGCCGGGCAGGTCGAAGCCCGCCTGCAGCTTGCCGGTCTTGGTCTCGTCGATGAACCCGATCTCGTCGGCGAAGATCTGCCGGTCGCCGGCGTTCTGGATGCGTACCGACCAGCATCCGTGCCGATCCTCCCGGGCATCCCGCTTGAAGCCCACCCGAGCGAAGATGCCGAATCGCAGCAGCAGCGACTGGACGCCGCGGACGACCCGCTCCGACATCATGTCAACCGCGACCATCGTCGAGGACTTCCGCCGGGAGACATATCCCTCCGCCTGGAAGATGCTGCGCAGGTATCCGGCGACCACGGGCAGGGGCGCGGTGAACAGCTGCTCCGGCACGGCCATCTCGGTGCCACGCGCCCGCAGACCCCACCGCTCGACAAAATCGCCGAGCACGGCCTCGCCATAAAGGTGGGTACGCCGGCAGTCGAGGCCGGGATCCTGCGTCGACACGTGGCGCTCGTGGCGATGTGCCGCCGGGAAGAGGGCGTCCAGGTGGCGGGTGACCCACGCGAGTTCGGCGTCGTTGATGGTCATCGCCTCGATCGTCAGCGACCGGTTCGTCCCGGCCTCGTACTGGCCGACGAAGCCGTCCGACTGCAGCAAACCGGCGAGGGCGGCCTCGGCGTAGGCGCGCGGGTTGAACGGCGCTTCGCCGTACGCCTCACGGCGGTGCCACTCCAGCTGGTCGCCAGCCTGCAAGGCGCCGGCCGCGACGAACCGGCCGGTGTCCGCGCCGGTGCTCTTCCAGACCAGGTGGTCGGCGGTGACGTCGAGGGTGTACCCAGCCTTGGTGTGCAGCCGGAGCACGTCCTTCACCCCGTTTGCCTGGACCGCAAGGATCGTCGTGAGGCCATGCGCGTCGTACACCTTGGTGCCCACCGCGCCGTCCTCGACCAACTTGCCGATCGGCAGGAGGCCGGCGGGGGTACTGACCAATGCGTCGTACGGTTGGCAGGCAGAGACCTGCTGAGGGGAGGCGGTGCCGACGTTGAACCAGACCGGCGAGTTGAAGCTGAACATCTGGTGCAGCAGCATCCAGGTCAGCTCCAGCCCGAAGACCTCGGCGTCGGCCGGGCTGGCGAAGTATCCGTGCTCCTCGCCCGCGCGCTGGTAGGTGCGCACCACCCGGTCGATGAGCTGGCGAAGGCTCCACTCCCGCTCCGGGGTACCCACGGCGCCGCGGAAGTACTTCGTCGTCACGATGTTGGCCGCGTTGACGCTCCAGAAGTCCGGGAACTCCACGCCGCGCTGCTCGAAGTTGACCGAGCCGTCCCGCCAGTTCGTCATCACGACGTCCCGGCGTTCCCAGGTCACCTCGTCGTACGGGTGCACGCCCTCGGTTGTCCACACGCGTTCGACCCGCAGACCGTTACTGGTCGTCGCCCGGCCACCGTCCTTGGCGCGGCTGCCCTTGGCCTCGCCCGCTCCTGACGACGCGCCCACGGCCCTGGTCATCCCATCCCCCTTTTTCGCGACGTCTCCGCCGCCCATTCCGAACCTGACACTTCGGCCACCCGGTGACCGTCAACCAACCCGCGCCGGGGTCGCCGGCGGCGGCCCGTCCCCGGCATCCCGACCGGCCCGCAGCGTGGCGATCTCCCGCTCGAAGTCGGCCAGGGACTCGAACGAGCGGTACACGCTGGCGAACCGCAGGTAAGCCACCTCGTCCAGGTCACGCAGCGGCCGCAGGATCGCCAGGCCGACGTCGTGACTCGGTACCTCCGCCGCGCCCTTGGCTCGGACAGTCTCCTCGACCCGCTGGGCCAGCAGCGCGATGGCGTCGTCGTCGACCGGCCGGCCCTGGCAGGCCTTCCGGACACCCGCTACGATCTTGGCTCGGCTGAACGGCTCGGTGACCCCGCTGCGCTTGACAACCGCGAGGACCGCCTCCTCGACCGTCGTGAACCGCTTGCCGCACTCCGGACACGACCGCCGGCGACGGATCAGCTGGCCGTCCTCGGCCTCCCGGGAATCGACGACGCGAGAGTCGGGGTGGCGGCAGTACGGGCACCGCATCGCCCCACCTCCCCTCGCGTCGCCTCAGGAACCACCGCCCGCAGGGCAGCGCAACGGAGCCGAGAGAGATCTCGGCGCGGTGGCTGCGTGCGAGGCTGTGGAGAAGTCATCCCCAACCTGTGGACGACTTACACCTCTGTAACTACTAGATGTTGTGTTCGACGTTAGCTCTTGAACCAGGCCCACGCAAGCCGAACGACCGAACCGCAAGGTGTGTCGTGGGTACCAATCCGAACGGTACCGACGCGATCACCGACGGCGTGGAATCGTGAGCCGCACACCCACCGGAACCGTGCATCCGGTGAGCCCGTTCAGCCGGCGGATCTCGTCGATGGTGGCGAACGGATCGTCGCTCGGGGCGAACCTCGTGGCGATCGACCAGAGCGTGTCGCCGGACCTGACGACGACGGTGGGCGCCGGACCGGCCGGGTTCGCCGCCTGGCTGGCCGGCGCGGCGAGAACCACGGCGGCGCCCGCCAACAGCAGCGCCAGCAGTATCACGACGGCCCGGCCACGCCGGGTGAGCCGGACCCGCGCTCGACCTGGTCTGTCCATCGCGACCCCTCCTTCTCGTACGCCAGTTCGATCGAACGGCCGTACGAGGCTGGTCTACCAGACGGGTACGACACTTTCCAGCGACACGACGCGCCGGGTCGTACAGATGTTTGAAGTTGACAGCGGCGGGCGCGGCACCAGCGAACGTGGTAGTAGCGCGCGTGACGGTAGCGAACGGGGCACCAGCGAACGTGGCGGGAGCGGGCGCGGCACCAGCGGGCGCGGCGGTGGCGGGCGCGAACAACGGCGGCGCGAGCCGACCGCGGCCAGCCAGCGACGGGAGGCTGCGGCGAGCAACCAACCGGAACCGGAACCGGCACCAGCGCGGCAGCGGCCGAAGTCGCCGGCAGCCGGCCAGCGACTGCCGACCACCAGCCAGCGACGGCAGGGCGAGCCGGCCGGGCGCCGGGCGGCGGCCCGGTCGGGTCCGGCGCAACTGCGCCCGGTCTCGTCCGTAGCGTCCGGCCCGACCGAGCTGCCCGACGAGGAGCTCACCGCCCGGCAGCGGCGCATCCTGGCGTTCATCCGCGACTGGGTGCGCGAGCACGGCTACCCGCCGAGCGTCCGGGAGATCGGCGAGGCGGTCGACCTGGTCTCCCCGTCGAGCGTGGCCTACCAGCTCAAGGAGCTGGAGAAAAAGGGCTACCTGCGGCGCGACCCCAACCGCCCGCGTGCGGTGGACGTCCGGCCGCCGAGCGACCTGACCCCCGAGGAGGACGAGGCGCTGCGCGCGGCCCGGCCGACCCCGGCCTACGTTCCGCTGCTCGGCCGCATCGCGGCCGGTGGTCCGATCCTCGCCGAGCAGTCGATCGAGGACGTCTTCCCGCTGCCCCGGGAGCTGGTCGGCGAGGGCAACCTGTTCACCCTGCAGGTCAAAGGCGACTCGATGCTGGAAGCCGCGATCTGCGACGGCGACTGGGTGGTGGTACGCCAGCAGCCGACCGCGAACAACGGCGAGATCGTGGCTGCGATGATCGAGGGCGAGGCAACCGTCAAGACATACCGGCATCGGGACGGTCACATCTGGCTGATGCCGCAAAATCCGGCTTTCGACCCGATTCCCGGCGACGACGCCACGATCCTGGGCCGGGTGGTCGCCGTCCTGCGCCGGATCTGACCGGGGTCGGACCTGACCCTGCCGGACCGAACTACGTCAGGAGCGCGAGGTCCGCCGCGAACCGAACGGGCACTAGCTGTCGAGGATGTCGCCGAACCCGTCGTGCTGGTCGGAGTAGCCGCGCCCGGCGGATTCGCCGTTGTCCCGCGAGCCGCGGCGGGTACCCGGCCGGTGCGAGCGGGCGATCCCCCGGTCGCTCCGGCGTGCCGGGCTCGGTGGAGCGGTACCCGGACCGGACGGCCCCGCACCCGGAGCCGACGGCCCCGCACCCGGCCTCAGCGGCGGAGCCGGGTACCGGTCGTCCGCCGCCGGGTACCGGTCGTCCGCCTCGGCCGGCGGATACGGCGCGACGGAACCGTACCCGCGGCCCCGGTACCCGCCAGCGGATCCGGGAAGGTCCACGCTGCCCGCGTCCGGCGGGTAGTCCGGCGGATAGTAAGGACCGTTCCGGTCGCCGTACCGGTCCCGCCGGCCTCCGCCGGGTACCTGGGCCAGCGGCGCGGTCGGCGAGTTCATCGCCGCGGGGTCGTCCTCCGCCAGCGGCTCCCGGCGGGTTCCCCGGGTACCGCCGCCCCGGTTGCGCGCCCGCCGGATACCCACCACGCCACCGATGACCATCAGCAGGCCGAGCACCCCGACGGCACCGACGATGCGCAGCATGTCCTGCAGGTTCAGCCGGCCGAACCAGCTTCGGGTGTCGCCCTTGGCAGCGATCCCCGGAGCGGCCGCCGGCGGTTTGCCGGCCGCGGCCGCCGGCGGGCTGGGCCGGTACTTGAGGATCTGCGCCGTGGCTCCCGCCTGCCGGTCAACGTCGGACACGGTGAGGAGGTTCGCGTTGTCGCGGCTGTAGGCGATCGCCGAGCCCTGCGGTTCGTTGGGCAGCGGCGTGATCTTCGGGGTACCCGTCGTGATCGCGCCCAGCACGTCGCCGTTGGTGACGCTCCACTCGTACGCGTCGGAGAAGGTACGGATCGCGACGTGCGTGCCGTCGTGCGAGTTGGCCGCACCGGTCACCCGGGTCATCCCGATCTTGGACAGCTTGTTCTCGGTGCCGGTGTCCTGCGGCGTGAAGTCGCCGGCATGCTTGAGCAGCACCGGATGACCGTTCGAATCCAGCGGTCCGGACGGGACGTAGATGCCGGCCGGGCCGCGGGGGTTGTCGGTGATGATGATCGGGTTGCCGTCCCCGTTGATCAGGAGCGCCTGCGCGGACTGCGCCCGGTCTGGATAGCTGAACCGGTACAGGGTGGCTCTGCCGTCCGGAGCGAGCTTCCAGACGCCGACGCTGGGGCGGGCAGGGTCGGCGGGGTCGTCCCCGGTGTCCGCGACCCAGTACGTGCCGTCTGCGGCGACCTGGAGATCCTGGGGGTCGCGCGGACCCTTGTCGGCGTTGTACGCGACCGTCTTGCCGGTCCGCCGGCACTCGGCGTCGAGCAGGTACACCTTGACGTTGATGCCGGAGCTGCCCTTGACCGCGACGGCGTACCCGTTGGCGGTGGCGGCCAGCCCGGTGATCCCGCTGAGCTCCTTGTCAACCGTGCACACCGCGGTGCCCGGGCTGGGCGACGGTACCGGTACCGGGGACGGCGCGGCGGCTGCGGGCAACCCCGCGGTTGCCGCGAGGAGAACCGTGCTCAACGCGGCGGTTACCGCCCACGTCCAACGTCGCATGCCGCCCAGTCTCCCAGATCTGGGAGTTTGGTGTCCGGCCGGCTGATGACCTCTGGCTGGTAGCCGCTCCGACAAGCTGCGCGGCTAGAAGTCGCACCCCGGGGGCGACTTCAGCGCGCCGCCGGGGCCTCCGCGACCGCGTACGGGGCGAGCTCCGCGGCCAGCGCCTCGTCGACCCGTACCCGCACGAACGTCCCCCGTTCGCGGTGTTCGGAAGCGAGCATTTCACCCCGCTGGTGTACCCGGGCGACGAGGTCGCCGCGGTCGTACGGCACCAGGGCGGTCACCTCGACCGCCGGCCGGGGCAACCGGGCCCCGATCGCCTCGGCCAGCGCGCCGATGCCGGCGCCGGTACGCGCGGAGCACAGCACGGCATCCGGCCACACGCGCTTGAGCCGCAGCACGGTCTCCTCGTCGGCCGCGTCGATCTTGTTGATCACCAGCAGCTCGGGTACCCGCTCGGCGCCCACCTCGGCGAGTACCTCGCGGACCGCGCGGACCTGCTCCTCCGGGTCGGCGTGTGCGCCGTCCACGACGTGGACCACCAGGTCGGCCTCGGCGACCTCCTCCAGCGTGGAGCGGAACGCCTCGACAAGCTGGTGCGGCAGGTGCCGGACGAACCCCACGGTGTCCGACAGCGTGTAGATCCGGCCGTCGCCCGTACGGGCCCGGCGGGTGGTCGGGTCGAGGGTGGCGAACAGCGCGTTATCGACCAGTACCCCGGCACCGGTTACCCGGTTGAGCAGGCTGGACTTGCCCGCGTTGGTGTACCCGGAGATCGCGACCGCAGGTACCGCGTTGCGCCGCCGACCGGCCCGCTTGGTCGTGCGGACGACGCGCATCGCCTGGATCTCGCGCTTGAGCTTGGAGATCCGGGTACGGATGCGCCGCCGGTCGGTCTCGATCTTGGTTTCACCGGGACCGCGCAGGCCCACGCCACCCCCGGCGCCACCGCCCCGGCCGCTACCGCCGGCCTGCCGGGACAGCGCCTCGCCCCAACCGCGCAGGCGGGGCAGGAAGTACTGCAACTGGGCCAGCTCGACCTGGGCCTTGCCCTCCTTGCTCTTGGCGTGCTGGGCGAAGATGTCCAGGATCAGCGCGGTCCGGTCGATGACCTTGACCTTGGTCTGCTGCTCCAGCGTGCGCAGCTGGCCCGGGGACAGCTCGCCGTCGCAGATCACCGTGTCGGCGCCGGTGTCGAGGACCACGTCGCGCAGCTCGGCCACCTTGCCGCGGCCGATGAACGTGGAGGCGTCCGGCCGGCTACGCCGCTGGATCAGCCCTCCGAGGACCTGCGAACCGGCCGTCTCGGCGAGCGCGGCCAGCTCGGTCAGCGAGTTCTCCGCGTCGGCGACGGTGCCCTCGGTCCACACCCCGACCAGGACCACCCGCTCCAGCCGGAGCTGGCGGTACTCGACCTCGGTGATGTCGGCGAGTTCGGTGGACAGACCGGCGACCCGCCGCAGCGCGTACCGTTCTTCCAAGTCAAGATCGATATCGCCGGACTGCTCCGGCGCAAAATGTTCGTCAGTCATGTTGCTTCGATCGTGACACGGGGCCGGGCCGGGCGCACCACCATTCTGCGCGGGGCGGACAATGGCCCGGCCGACCGACGCCGAAAGGGACAACCGTGGCCAACCGAGCACTGCCCAGCGCGGGGTTCTCGATCACCATCCGGGTCGCCGTACCCGCCGACGCCTCCGCGATCGGCCGGCTGACCACCTGCGTCGGCGAAGCCGGCGCCATCGTGACTGCGCTGGACGTCGTGGACTCCGACCACCTCAGCGTGCTGGTCGACGTCACCTGCGACACCGCCGACGCCGACCACGCCAACCAGGTCGTCGAGGGGCTGCTGGCGCTGCCCGGGGTGGAGGTCCGCAAGGTCTCCGACCGGACCTTCCTGCTCCACCTCGGCGGCAAGATCGAGGTCACCCCGAAGGTCGCGCTGCGCACCCGCGACGAGCTTTCCCGCGCGTACACCCCGGGGGTGGCCCGGGTCTGCCTGGCGATCGCGGAGAACCCCGACGACGCCCGCCGGCTGACCATCAAGCGCAACACGGTCGCGGTGGTGACCGACGGCTCGGCCGTGCTGGGTCTGGGCAACCTCGGCCCGGCCGCGGCGCTGCCGGTGATGGAGGGCAAGGCGGCGCTGTTCAAGCGGTTCGGCGGAGTGGACGCCTGGCCGGTGGTGCTCGACACCCAGGACACCGAGGAGATCATCAAGATCGTAACGGCGATCGCGCCGGGCTACGGCGGGATCAACCTGGAGGACATCGCGGCGCCGCGCTGTTTCGAGATCGAGGCGCGGCTGCGGGCGCGGCTGGACATCCCGGTCTTCCACGACGACCAGCACGGCACCGCGATCGTCGTCCTGGCCGCGCTGACCAACGCGCTGCGCGTGGTGGGCAAGGACCTGGCCGCGGTGCGGGTGGTCGTCTCCGGGGCCGGTGCCGCGGGTACCGCCATCATGAAGCTCCTGCTCCGCCAGGGCGTCGGGGATGTGATCGCCTATGACCGGTACGGCGCCATCCACCGCGGCATGCCCGACCTCACCCCGTCGTGGAGTTGGCTGGCCGACCACACGAACGGCGACAACTACGCCGGCGACCTGCCCGGGGCGCTGCGCGGCGCGGACGTGTTCATCGGCGTCAGCACCTCCAACCTGCTCACCGGCGACGACATCGCCGCGATGGCCAAGAACGCGGTGGTCTTCGCGCTGGCAAACCCGGACCCGGAGATCGACCCGCGGGAGGCGCGGCAGCACGCCGCCGTAGTGGCGACCGGCCGGTCGGACCAGCCGAACCAGATCAACAACGTGCTCGCCTTCCCGGGCGTCTTCCGGGGCATGCTCGACGTGCAGGCGAGGGCGTTCACCGAGGAGATGGCGCTCGCCGCCGCTCACGCGATCGCCGACGTGGTGGGTGTTGACAAGATCAACCCGTCGGTGATCGTACCCAGTGTCTTCGACGCCCGTGTCGCGCCGGCCGTGGCCGCGGCGGTCCGGGGTACCGTCCCGGGCCGGCTGGAGCACACCGAAGCCGAGGCTTCCTAGAGCGTCACCTCGCCGATCGCCACAATCTCGGCCGGCCCGCTCAGGATGCACCGGTCGGCGGCGATCACCACGGTCAGCCGCCCGCCGGGCAGGTCGACCGCGACGGTACCGACCGTGAGCCCCATCTCGCGCACCGCGACGGCGGCCGCCGCGCAGGCACCGGAGCCGCAGGACAGCGTCTCGCCGACCCCGCGCTCGTACACCCGGATGCGGACGTGCCCGTCGAGGTCGGCATGGTCGAGCCACTCGGCCGGGGCAACGAACTCGACGTTGGCGCCGTCCGGGAACAGCGTCGGGTCGACGCCGGGCGGGACGGTCAGGTCCAGGTCCGCGACATCGTGCACCGCGCAGACCAGGTGCGGGTTGCCGACCGTCACCGAGACGCCGGGAAAGTCCCGGCCGGACCGGTGGTGCCGGGCGCGCGAGGGCGGGCCGAACACCGGGTTCGGCATCTCGACCGTGATCGAGTCCTGGCCGACGAGCGCGAGGACCGGGCCGGTACGGGTGGCGACCGGGAACGCGGCCGCGTCCACCAGCCCGGTGCCCGTGAGATAGCGGGCGAAGACCCGGATCCCGTTGCCGCACATCTCGGCGACCGAGCCGTCGGCGTTGTGGTAGTCCATGAACCACGCTGCTTCGCCGGCCAGGTGTACCGCATCGGGGTGCTTCGCCGATCGCACGACCCGGATGAGGCCGTCGCCACCGATGCCGAAGTGCCGGTCGCACAGCTTGCGGACCAGCTCGGGGGTCACGTCGAGGGCGCCGTCCGGGTCCGGCAGCAGGACGAAGTCGTTGCCGGTACCGTGGCCCTTCGCGAAGCGCATGGGCCCTATTGTGCGCGCCGCAACGCCATGGCGAGCAGGTCGGGTGCCGCGCCGTCCAGCCAGTGGATCCGAGCATCCCGCCGGAACCAGGAGCGCTGGCGGCGGACGAACCGCCGCGTCGCCTGTACCGTGTCCGCCGCCGCCTGCTCTTCCGAGCACTCGCCCGCCAGGTACCGCAGCACCTGCTGGTACCCCAGGGCGCGGCTGGCCGTGCGCCCCTCCCGCAGGCCGGCGGGGGCCAGCCGGCGTACCTCGTCGACCAGCCCCAGGTCCCACATGTGCCGGACCCGCAGCGCGATCCGCTCGTCCAGCGCCGCCGTGTCGAGGTCGACGCCGAGCTGGATGGACGGGTAGTACGGCGCCGGGTCGGGCAGCGTCGCGGCGAACCCGCGACCGGTCAGCTCGACGACCTCCAGCGCGCGGACGATGCGCCGGCCGTTGGAGGGCAGGATGCTCGCCGCCGCGCCCGGGTCGACGGCCGCCAACCGGGTGTGCAGCGGGCCCGGTCCGACCTGTGCCAGCTCGGCTTCCAGCGCCGTCCGCAGGCCCGCGTCGGTACCCGGGAACTCGAAGCGCTCCAGCACCGCCCGCACATACAGGCCGGAACCACCGACGAGCAGCGGTACCCGGCCGCCGGCGCGGATGTCGTCGATCGCCGCCCGCGCCAGGCGCTGGTACTCGGCGACGCTGGCCGGTTCGGTGACGTCCCAGATGTCGAGGACGTGGTGGGGTACCCCGCCGCGTTCGGCGCCGGTGAGCTTCGCGGTACCGATGTCCATGCCCCGGTACAGCTGCATCGAGTCGGCGTTGACCACCTCGCCGCCCAGCTCGCGCGCCAGCGCCAGGCTCAGCGCGGATTTCCCGGCCGCGGTCGGCCCGACGATCGCGACCACGGTCATGCCGGCTCCCAGAACGCGACGGTGTACTGCACTCCATAGGGCGCCGCGTCGTACAGGAGGTCGCCGCGCACCGAGGAAGCGGCTCCGGCGAGCACCTGCCAGGGCGCCCGGCCGGCCACCATCAGTTCGTCCGCGAGGACCGGATCCAGCGCCCGCAACGCGGCCGGATCGGCGGTCGCGAGTGCCTTGGTGACCAGGGCGTCGAACGGCTCGGCGCGCGGGTCGAGGTACCCCGGGGCCTGTGTGGTCCGGCAGGCGGACCCGTCGCCCATCACCAACAGTGCGACGCGACCGGCCCGGGTCAGTTCTGCTCCGATGGCCGCGCACTGCGCCGGCGGCGCCGATCCGGCCACCGTGACCACCTTGGTGGGCTGCGCCTTCCGCAGCAGCCAGACTCCGACCGCGACGCTGAGCGGCAGCCCCGGCGGACCGTCGGGCAGCCCCCAAGGCGAGAAGGACACCCGGTAGGGCGGGAAGTATTCGGCATTCCGCTCTGCACCACCGACCACGCAGACGGTGTCCGGCCCGGTCGACAGCAGCCGGGCCACCGCCTCGCCGCACGCCGCACGGAGATCGTCCAGCTCCGCCGCGGCGCCGGCCGCCAGGTCAGGGACGATCAGCGGCGGGTGCGGGCAGATCGCCGCGGCGCGGAGTGGCACGGATCAACCGTATCCGGGCGCCCTCCGCGGACCGCCAGGACACCGTATGGTCACGGTCGGCCCTGGGCGCTCGACGCGGAGGGGGGCCGACCTGTGAGAATGCCGGAAGCACCACACACTGTGCTTTGGCGGAGACGCCCGGGGACGCCCGGATGGCTCCGGAGACGCGAGGATGGGCGCGAAAATGACCAGCGACTGGACGGCCTTTGGTCGGGTGGATGAGGACGGCACCGTTTACGTGAAGACCGCCGCGGGTGAGCGGGTGGTCGGGTCGTGGCAGGCCGGTACCCCCGAGGAGGGTCTGGCCCACTTCGCGCGCCGGTTCGACGGCGTGGTGACCGAGGTCAATCTGATCGAGACCCGCCTGTCCACCGGTGCCGGCGACGCCGCCCACGCGCTGGCCCGGGTCAAGGAGCTGCGGACGGAGCTGGACGAGCCGCACTTCGTCGGGGACATCGACGGGCTCGCCGAACGGCTGGACAAGCTGGCCGCCGCGGCCGAGGCCAAGGTCAGCGAGGTACACGCAGCGCGCAGTGCCGCCCGCGCCGAGGCCGTCGCCCGCAAGACCGCGCTGGTCGAGGAGGCCGAGGGCCTCGCCGCCGAGTCCACGAGCTGGAAGGCCGCGGGCGACCGGTTCAAGGAGATCCTCGAGGAGTGGAAGACGATCCGCGGGGTCGACCGCAAGACCGACGGGGAGCTGTGGAAGCGGTACGCCACCGCGCGGGACACGTTCGCCCGGCGCCGTGGTGCGCACTTCGCCACCCTGGACGCGTCCCGCAAGCAGGCGCAGGCGCAGAAGGAGACGCTGGTCGCGGCGGCCGAGGAACTGTCTGGATCCAGCGAGTGGGCCGCGACGGCGGCGCGCCTGAAGGAACTGATGGCGGAGTGGAAGGCGGCGCCCCGGGCCTCCAAGGAAGTGGAGCAGCGGCTGTGGGAACGGTTCCGGGCCGCGCAGGACGCCTTCTTCGCCCGGCGCAGTGAGGTGTTCTCCACCCGCGACACCGAGCAGAAGGCGGCCCTGGAGAAGCGCCAGGACCTGCTGGCCCAGGCCGAGGCGCTGGACGTCGAGAGCGATCCGCGGGCGGCGCAGGCCCGGCTGCGGGAGATCCAGGCGCAGTGGCACGACGCGGGGCGGGTCGGCCGGGACGCGGCCGGCGGCCTCGACCGGCGGCTGCGCGCGGTGGAGGAGAAGGTACGCGCGGCGATGGACGTGGCGTGGCGGCGGACCACCCCGTCGGACAACCCGCTGCTGACACAGATGCGCGAACAGGTCGCGGAGGCGGAGGCGCGGCTGGCCCGGGCGCGGGCCGCGGGCGACGCCAAGCGGATCCGCGAGGCCGAGCAGGCGCTGGCCTCGAAGCGACAGTTTCTCCAGTTGGCTGAGCAGACCGGATGAAACACCACATAGAGATCTGGGCGTCCCGCTGCGGTGGGGCGCCCTGATCATTTAGCGGACCGTGGGCATCCCGAGGAGTACCCCGCGGGCCTTCTCGGCGGCGTCGCCGGCCCGCGTGCGGCGGTGGGCCACCAGCGGGCCGTCCGCGTTGAGGTGGTGGGGGGCGGCGTAGGTGACCGTCGCGTGCACGACGTCGCCCGGCCGGACCGGCACGCCGCCGGTCGCGAAGTGCACCAGCCGGCCGTCGCGCGCCCGGCCGGACATCCGGCCGGTCGCGCCGTCCTTGCGACCCTCGCCGACCGCGACGAGTACCTCCAGGGTCCGGCCGACGAGCTTGCGGTTCTCCGCCCAGGTGAGGTCCTCCAGCGCCGCCACCAGCCGGTCGTACCGGTCCTGCACGACCTCCTTCGGTACCTGGTGCGGCAGTTCGGCGGCGGGCGTGCCGGGTCGCTTGGAGTACTGGAACGTGAACGCGCCCGCGAAACGGGCTTTCCTGACGACGTTCAGCGTCTCCTCGAAATCCGCCTCGGTCTCGCCGGGGAACCCGACGATGATGTCCGTGGTGATCGCCGCGTCCGGCATGGCCGCCCGGACCCGGTCGATGATCCGGAGGTACCGCTCCTGGCGGTAGCTGCGCCGCATCGCCCTGAGTACCGCGTCCGAGCCGGACTGCAGCGGCATGTGCAACTGGTGGCACACGTTCGGTGTCTCCGCCATCGCGGCGATCACGTCGTCGGTGAAGTCCTTGGGGTGCGGGCTGGTGAACCGTACCCGCTCCAGACCCTCGACCCCGCCGCACGAGCGCAGCAGCTTGCCGAAGGCGTACCGGTCGCCGAACTCGGCGCCGTAGGAGTTGACGTTCTGGCCGAGCAGCGTCACCTCGAGCACGCCGTCGGCGACCAGTGCCTGCACCTCGGCCAGGATCTCGCCGGGCCGGCGGTCCTTCTCCTTGCCGCGCAATGCCGGGACGATGCAGAACGTGCAGGTGTTGTTGCAGCCGACCGAGATGGACACCCAGCCGGCGTACGCGGACTCCCGGTGGGTCGGCAGCGTCGACGGGAAGACCTCCAGCGCCTCCAGGATCTCGACCTGCGCCTGCTCGTTGTGCCGGGCGCGGTCGAGCAGGGCCGGCAGGGAACCGATGTTGTGGGTACCGAAGACGACGTCGACCCACGGTGCCCGCCGGACGATCTCGCCGCGGTCCTTCTGTGCGAGGCACCCCCCGACGGCGATCTGCATGCCGGGGTTGGCCAGCTTGGTGGGGCGCAGGTGACCCAGGTTGCCGTAGAGCCGGTTGTCGGCGTTCTCCCGTACCGCGCAGGTGTTGAACACGACCACATCCGGGGTACCGTCCTCGGCCACGCGCACATAGCCGGCGTGCTCCAGCAACCCGGAGATCCGTTCGGAGTCGTGGGCGTTCATCTGGCAGCCGTAGGTCACGACCTTGAAGCTCTTCGGCACCCCACCAGGGTAGCCGTGGCGGGTACCGTGGCGGCCATGTGCCGCAGCATCAAGACCCTCCGACCGCCGTACCAGGATGTCGTGACCGACGCGGACATGCGCGCCGCGGCCCTGCAGTACGTCCGCAAGGTCTCCGGTTTCCGGGCCCCGGCCCCGCACAACGCCGAAGCGTTCGACGCGGCTGTGGCGGCGGTGACGGCGGCCACCCGGGAGTTGCTGGATACGCTGGTCGTCAGCGGGCGATCTCGGTCACCCGGGACTCCCGGACCACGGTGACCCGGATCTGGCCCGGATAGGTCAGCTCCTCCTCGATCTGCTTGGCCACGTCGCGGGCGAGTACGGCCGCGCCGATGTCGTCGACGTCGTCCGGCTTGACCATCACCCGGATCTCCCGGCCGGCCTGCATCGCGAAGACCTTCTCCACGCCGGGCTTCCCGCCGGCGATCTCCTCGATCCGCTCCAGCCGCTTGACGTAGGCCTCCAGGCTCTCGCGACGGGCTCCCGGCCGGCCGCCGGAGCACGCGTCCGAGGCCTGGGTCAGCACCGCCTCGATGGTCTGCGGGGGTACCTCGTTGTGGTGCGCCTCGATCGCGTGCACCACCTCGTCCGCTTCGCCGTACTTGCGGGCCAGGTCGGCACCGATCAGCGCGTGGCTGCCCTCCACCTCGTGGGTCAGCGCCTTGCCGATGTCGTGCAGGAACGCGCACCGCTTGATCAACGCCGGCTCGAGGCCCAGCTCAGCGGCCATGATCCCGGCGATGTGTGCGGTCTCGATGAGGTGCTTGAGGACGTTCTGGCCGTAACTCGTGCGGTACCGCAGCCGGCCGAGCAGCGCAATGAGCTCGGGGTGCAGATCGGTGATCCCGACCTCGACGAGGGCGTCCTCGGCCGCCCGCAGGCACAGCCGCTCGACCTCCTGCTTCGCGAGGTCGAAGACCTCCTCGATGCGGTGCGGATGGATCCGCCCGTCGAGGATCAGCTTCTCCAGTGTCAGCCGGCCGATCTCGCGGCGTACCGGATCGAAGCACGACAGCAGCACCGCCTCGGGCGTGTCATCGATGATCAGATTCACTCCGGTCACCGATTCGAACGCCCGGATGTTGCGGCCCTCCCGACCGATGATCCGGCCCTTCATCTCGTCGCTGGGCAGGTGCAGCACGCTGACCACGCTCTCGGCGGTCTGCTCGCTGGCCACCCGCTGGATCGCATCGACCACGACGTGCCGGGCGCGCTGGTCGGCGGTCATGCGGGCCTCGGCCTCGATGTCCCGGACCAGCAGGGCCGCCTCCCGCTTGGCCTGGGTCTCGATCATCTCGACCAGCTCCAGGCGGGCCGCGTCCGCGGTCAACCCGGCGATCCGCTCCAGCTCACGGCGCCGGTCCTCCTCCAGCTGGGCCAGCGCCAGCTCACGCGAGCCCAGCGCGGTCTCCCGCGCGCCCAGGTCGACCTCCGCGCGACTGATCCGGCGGTCCCGCCCGGCCAGCCGCTCGGCCTCCTCGACCAGCAGCCGCTCCCGCTCGTCGAGGCGCTGCTGGCGGCGCTCGGCGTCAGCGGACTGTTCGCGCGCCGTCGCGGTGAGCATGGCGATCTCCCGCTCGCCGGTCCGGCGGGCGGTCAGCCGGGCCTGCTCAGCGTCCTGCTCGGCCTGCCGGTGGGCGCGCTCCAGGATCGTGTCGGCCTCGCTGTGGGCGGCGGCCAACACCCGCTGCGCCTCGGCCCGGGCCGCGGTCGCTTCGGCCTTCGCGGCGGCCGCCTCGGTACGCGCAGTGGTTGCCAGGACACGGGCCGTGTCGACCGCGGAGGTGGCCTCGTCGGCGGCGTCGCGCAGCGCGGCCAGCGACTGCTCCTGGCGGTCCTGCTCGGCGAGGAACGCGGGATCGGCGGGCACTCTGGTGTGTGCCCGGCGCAACGGCCGAACCGTCTTCAGCACGAGGACAAGCCCGACGGCGACCAGCACAGCAAGGATCACAACCACGCCTACCAGGAGCATGACCAGGGCTGTCACGGCCGCCTCCCTTCCCCGTTCGTCCGGCTTGTCCCGGCGGAGGAGAGGGATCCGATCGTGGGTACGGCTATGCGCACTCGACGTCCTCTCTGACGTCGAGTAACACCCCCTGTTGTCAACACCCTGACGTTGCGTCGACGCTCGGCACGTCCTGCCAGTTAACGTTGCCGTACTGTTATGCGATCTATGTTGTGCACGTAGCCGTGATGGTCGGACGTTCTCCTCTGTAACCCGAGGCTAGGTCGCCGACAGCGGTTCGGTCAAGGACTCATGATCGGGCACAGCGGGTACACAGCGCCACGCTGCGACTACCTGCGGAAACAAGCGGGTGCCTGGGTCGGCCGATACCGTTCCGGCTTCCGGGCCGTCCTTGGGCCAGAATCTTCGGCGCCTGGCCTCGTCGCGAGATCTTGGACTCCTGCACCCCCTGGACGGGGTGAATTCGTCCAAGATCCCGCCGTTGGTTTCGCCGGCACCGCTCAGCTTCTGGTCTCGTCCGCTTCGCCGGCGAGGTCGGTCAACGCGTCCGGGTCGATCGCCTCAGCAAAGGCCGCCAGCTCGGTGTCCCGCTCGGCCAGTACAGCCTTGACGACGCTGACCGCGAGACCGGCGGGGTACCCCTTCCGGGCGAGCATGCCGACCAGGCGCCGGAACACGACCTCGGGCGCCGCCTTTCCCAACCCACGCAGCTTCCGCTCGGCCAGCTCCCGGGCGGTGGCCGCCTCGGTGGCCGGGTCCAGCTCCTCCAGCGCCGCGCCAGCCACCTGACCGTCGATGCCGCGCTGGCGCAGTTCCCCGGCCAGCGCCCGGCGGGCCAGGCCCCGACCGTGGTGCCGGCTGGTCACCCAGGCGCGGGCGAACGCCGCGTCGTCGATGAGCCCGACCTCGTCGTACCGGTCGAGTACCTCGGCGGCCACCTCCTGCGGGATCCCCCGGCGCCGCAGGGCGGTGGCCAGCTCGGCGCGGGTACGCGGGCGGACGGCGAGTTCCCGCAGACAGATCTCCCGGGCCAGCTCGGCGGGGTCCTGGGGCTTGTCGCTCTCGCTGTCGGTCACCTCGCGGCGCCGTTCTCCGGCTCGCTGGTAGCGCTCCTCCTCGCCGGTCCACAAGGGCGCTTCGTCATCCACGTCGCCGGACGCGGACCGGCGGACAGGTGCTTTGCGCGGGCGGGGCGGAGCCGCATCCCAGCCCCGCCCTGTCCGCGCGCCGCGTCGCCTACCGGGCACCGTTGTCGCCTACCGTTGTCGCCTACTGTCAGAAGTCCACCGTGACGATGTCCGGGTTGCCGGCGGCGTCGTTCGCCATCCCGACACCGAGCTTCTCCAGGATCTTCTTCTCGATCTCGACGGCCACGTCCGGGTTTTCCTTGAGGAACTTGCGGGCGTTCTCCTTGCCCTGCCCGAGCTGGTCGCCGTCGTAGGTGTACCAGGCGCCGGACTTGCGGATGATGCTCTGCTCGACGCCGACGTCGATGAGCGAGCCCTCCCGCGAGATCCCCTGCCCGTAGATGATGTCAAATTCCGCTTGTTTGAACGGCGCCGCGCAGTTGTGGACGATCACGTCGTCGGCGACCAGCGTGTGCAGGTCGTCGACTTCGACGTCGAACGTCCGGCAGCGCTTGACCGGGAGCAGATCGCGGACCACGGCGTACCGGATCTGATCGGCCAGCAGCTCCCGGAGGAACGCGTCGTCCAGGGCATCGGCCAGCCGCTGCAGCCGGTCGCGGCGTACCCGGCTCAGCCCGAGCACCTGCCTCATGCCGCCCCGTGGATCGCCGGCCGTGGCATCGATGAGCCGGGCGGCGAGTGTGGGAGTGACACCCCGGTTGCGCAGATGGGCCAGAACCGGCTCGGTGACCTCCGGCGAGAGATAGACAGCTTGCGAGCCCCGCCGACGGCCGGTGGACCTGCCGAGCGCCGCTCGCAACGCCTGACCGCGCGGACCCCACAGGGGAACCGCGTCGGCGAACGCCTCGACGTTGTCGCTACCCGCGACGCGGACCTCGTAGCACTCCCGCTTGCCCTGGACCCGTCGCCCCTTGATGATGCTGGGCCGCTGGCCGGTCGGGTCGTAGCGCCGCACGGAACTGGTGATGCCGTAGCGCAACAGGAGCCAGTGGATCTGGTGCGCCAACTGTTCCGATGTCGTGGTGAACCCGACCCGGATCGCGCCGGTCTGCTCGCGGCTGACCCAGCCGTCGGTCTCCAGCAACCCGAACAGAAGGTTCCCGACCACCTCGGCGGACGCCTCGGGGTCGAAGAACTCCGCTGGAATCGTCTTCTCCCAGGCGAGCTTGCCGTGGATTCCGGCGCGACGGCAGAGCTCCAGAACACCGTTGCGCTCACCGGTGCGGTGCGACAGCGAAATCGCCAGCTTGTCGGCGAGCGGCGTCTTCCCGCCCACGTAACCGTCGCCGATCAGGTAGCCGAGCAGCCGAGCGTGGTCGGGAGAGTACGGCTCCTTGTCGCCGAAGCCGAGGAACTCCCGAGGCTGCGCCACCCGATCGCCCTTACGCAGTTCGCCGGCGAGCTTCCAGCCGCGATCGGTGAGGACCTTGTGGTCCGGGGTGGCCCACAGCGTCGATCCGCCCCGCAGGCGTACCCCCAGCACGTCCTGCTCACCCTGGTCGAACCAGGAGACAACGGGGCGCGTCTCCAGTTTGCCGTTCTTCGCCGCGGCTACGACGGAGATGGGCAGGCGCCCATCGACGACCTCCTCGATACGGTGCGAGCGGCCGGTTGTCGGGTCGAATACGACGGTGCCCTCGGCGAGGCACTTGTTCTTCACCACCTTGACCCGGGTGCGGTTGCCGACCGCGTCGGTGCCGTCCTTGAGGCTCTCGATGCGCCGGACGTCCAGCCGGACCGAGGCGTAGAACTTCAACGCCCGACCACCCGTCGT